>UMGZ01063025.1_pt1 | contig 96608 bp, 74 predicted proteins | sample 1965421 | NCBI WGS metagenome assembly UMGZ01 (sample SAMEA4836087, study PRJEB28245) | human gut metagenome | biome: gut microbiome; material: fecal sample | place: Denmark | collected 2008
AAGCAAAATCCCACTAAACCCTATAGGTTGCGGATTTGAGGTAATTTTAAAACGGTATGCTCGCAATAGCTTCTGACAAGATGCTAACAACGATGCATTACAAAACTTAAAAACCAAATCTATGGAAAAAGTAAAGAAGCCTTTACTTCCGCTTATGACGAAGCAGTTAGCGCTTTCGTTGTTGATGGGAGGAGGCATGATGCTCTGCGCCACAAGCGCAACAGCAGCTGACGAACTCGCACGTTCGGTTTACAATGTAGCTCAAACACCGCAGAACCAGCAGGTTACTGGTCGCGTTCTTGATGCCGCTGGCGAACCGCTTATTGGCGTTAGCATTGTAGAAAAAGGCAACAAGAGCAACGGAACGGTTACCGACATTGACGGTAACTTCTCACTCCGTATTTCCAAATCACAAACAGTTGTAGTTTCTTACGTAGGTTACAAGGCTCAGGAGGTTTCTGTAGCTGGTAAAAAGAACCTTCAGATTACTCTTCATGAAGACGCTGAGATGCTGAACGACGTTGTCGTTATCGGTTATGGTACAGTGAAGAAAGCCGACTTGGCTGGCTCTGTAGCTGTTATGGACAGCAAGTCGTTCAAGGATCAGCCGGTAGCACGTGTTGAGGATGCCCTCAACGGTCGTATGTCGGGTGTGCAGGTAATGTCTTCTGGCGTTCCTGGTGGTGCAATGAAGATTCGTGTGCGTGGTACAAGTTCTGTGAACAAGAGCAACGACCCGTTGTACGTTGTTGACGGTATCGTTCGTGAGACAGGTCTTGAGGGTATCAACCCTGAGGATATCCAGAGCATCCAGGTGCTGAAGGACGCTTCTTCTACAGCTATCTATGGTGCGCGCGGTGCTAACGGTGTTGTAATGGTTCAGACCAAGACTGGCAAGATTGGTGCAACTCAGGTTACATTCGACGCTTCGCTCGGTGTGTCTAACGCATACAACGTACCTGAGGTAATGAGCACAAAGGACTATGCAAACGCTTTGGTACAGTACAAGGGTGCTGACGCAAGCGCACTCGCTGGTTATATCGACGGCTCAAACAAGGGTATCAACTGGATGGATCAGTTGCTCCACACCGGCGTTACACAGAACTACAAGGTAGCAATCTCTAAGGGTACAGAGGGCACACAGACATACTTCTCTGCCAACTATATGGATCAGACGGGTGTAGTACGCGACACAAAGTCGAAGCGCTACGCTGTTAAGTTCAATATCCACAACAAGCTCTACAAGTGGTTGGAGCTCACAGCAGACGCTAACCTCTCTCGTACAGAGAATAGCGGTGCAGCAGGTTTCGCTCAGAACCAGTCTAACCCGATTTGGGTAGGTCTGAACTACTCTCCGACAATGGAGATGACTGATGCAAACGGCAACTACAACAAGGACCCGTACAACAACATCCAGGCTAACCCTTATGGTCTTATCCACGCTAACAAGAGCGACCGCAACCGTACAATGGTAACTGGTCACGTCGACCTGAAGTTCAACATCTGCGATGGCTTGACATTCACCACTACAAACGGTATTGACTTCAACGATTATAAGTGGTACACACTTTCGTCTACAAAGCTGTTCGGCAAGACCGAAATGAGCAACAACAACGCTCAGGTTATGGCTCTTCAGACAACCAACAACCTTACTTATCAGCACTCTTGGGGCGACCACAACCTTACTGCTACTGGCGTATGGGAGGCGTCAAACCGCGAGGTTCGTCGCATGAGTCTCGAGGGTAAGGGTCTTGGTCAGGAAGCTCTCGGCTACTGGAACATCAAGAACGCTGTTTCGCGCGACGCAGACAACGGCTATAGCAAATGGCTCATGCTCTCTGGCGTAGCACGTGTTATGTACAACTATGCAGACAAGTACATGTTGACTGGTACAATGCGTGCCGATGGTTCAAGCCGCTTCACAAACAAGAAGTGGGGCTACTTCCCATCTGTCGCTGCTGCATGGACTGTTTCTAACGAAAAGTTCTGGGAGCCGCTGCGCAATACTGTTGACTACTTGAAGGTTCGCGCAAGCTTCGGTGTTATCGGTAACCAAGATATCGATCCGTACTCAACACTTGCTTCGCTCAAGACTTTGTCGTTCAACTATGGTACAGATACTAACTACACTGGCTACTGGGCTGGCAACATCGCTACACCTGACCTCACATGGGAGAAGGTTAAGCAGTTCGACCTCGGCTTTGACTTCGGCTTCTTCAACAGCCGCTTGAGCCTCGGTGTAGACCTCTTCTGGAAGAAGACTACTGACGCTCTCTTGAAGCAGTCGTCTACAGGCTATATCGGTTCGCTCGAGTATTGGACCAACGCTGGTGAGGTAAGCAACAAGGGTGTTGACGTAAACATCACAGCACAGATTCTGCAAAAGAAGGATCTTCAGTGGACATCTACTCTCAACTTAAGCTACCTGAAGAACGAGGTAACTAAGCTTACAGCACAGACTCCGCGCCTCTATGGCGCAAGCCCGTCACCGGGTACAGTAGACGCAAGTACCATCATCACCGAGGGTGAGGCTATCGGTACATTCTACGGCTTCAAATGGGCAGGTCTTGAGCAGAACGAGAAGGGTCAGTGGGTGGATACCTACTACACAGCCGACGGCACAAAGACACGCACTCCGAACGCCGACACAGACCGCTTCGTTCTCGGACACTCTAACCCAGACGTAACATTCGGTTGGAACAACACCGTCAACTTCAAGAACTGGGAATTCAACGCATTCTTCAACGCAGCATTCGGCGCTAAGCGTTTGAACCTCGTACGCTACGCTATGAACTCTGAGGTAGGTGCTTCGATGTTCGTAACCGATAAGGACTACTTCTCAGAAGTTGGTAAGACAATGCCTACAATCGGTGCTGAGAACAAGACATACGGCAACTCAGACAAGTGGCTCGAGAACGCCAACTACTTCCGTTGCGAGAACATCAGCGTGGCTTACACATTCCCACGCAAGCAGACTAAGTTTGCTGACGTACGTCTGTCAATCTCTGCACAGAACCTCTTCACCATCACTGGTTACAAGGGTATGGACCCAGCAGGTGCTTCATTCTCAGAGCACAATGTTGATAACAACAACGGTCTCGACATGGGTGCTTATCCTAACCCGCGTACCTTCACATTCGGTGTACGTCTGAACTTCTAAACCACTAATTAACAATCTAAACAACGAAACAATATGAATTCAAAAATATTAATGGGTTGCCTCTTCGCAGCTTCGATGCTTACAACATCTTGCAGCCTTGATGAGGACCCGAAGGGTCAGATGGCACAGGAGACATACTTCACATGTCAGGCAGACCTTGATGCAAGCATTCATGCAATCTACGAAAAGTTGAACCAGACACAGTCGTGGACCAACCCAATGTACCCACAGTGGCAGGGCGACGATATGACAGCTAACCCTGGTTCTAACAAGCAGGCTGTTGCCGCGCTCGACGGCTTTAGCTCTGACGGCGACAACAAGGGTGTAACAGACGCTTGGAACCTGCATTTCGCCCTTATCAAGGCTTGTAACTTCGTAATCGAAGGCGCAGAGAAGACACCAACTTCAAAAGAGGAGATCAACATCGCTCTCGGTAATGCTCACTACTGGCGTGCATACGCTTACTTCTACTTGGTACGTGTATTCGGTCCGTTGCCTTTCATCACAAGCACAGACCTCGATGTCCAGAACTGCACCGTTGCAAGTGTTGAGGAGATTTACGATCTCATCGTTAAGGATTTGAAGTTCGCTGAGAGCCTTCCTACTTCTTACAGCAAGGCTCCGCGCAACCACGACGGCGTTGACGCATGGGCGACAAAGCAGGCTGCTCAGTCTACACTCGCAGCAGTGTACATGGCAATGGCAGGCTACCCGCTCAACAAGGGCGCGGAGTACTATGGTCTCGCAGCTGCCAAGGCTAAGGAAGTAATCGACGCTAACGGCACATACGGCTTCTATAACGACGCTGACTGGAGCCACGTTTACTCAATGGGGCACAACTACAATAAGGAGACTGTCGTAGGTATCGACAACAACTGGAACAACGGTTCTTGGGATCACGACTCTGAGCTTACTTCTTGCTGTCGCTTTGAAGGACTCGGCGATGGTGGTTGGGGCGATGCTTGGGGCGAGATCGCATTCTGGAAGCGTTATCCGGAAGGACCACGTAAGGATGCTATTTATGCTCCTAAGGTTACATTCCAGAAGGGTACAAAAATCTACCGCACAGTTGATTGGTGGGAGATTGCAGCTGAGGACGTTTGGGAGCCAGTTGACCTGAAGAACGATCCTGCTAAGGACAAGGAAGCTTACGACAAGGAGATTGCCGACCTCGAGAAGAAGGTTGCAGAGAAGCCTGAGGAATATCGTAAGGTGTCAACAGGCAAGTACGAGCAGCGTACATTCAAGAAGGGCGATCAGTACATAGCAGCTTACCACCCTATGTTCGCTGTCTACACTACTAACTGCGATCCTTCTAACTCTAACATTGAGCTCAAGCAGCCGTACGACTACACCAAACCTAACTACACCAACATGACTAACGGTCGTCGTCATCGTCTGATCCGCTGGTCAGAGGTACTTCTTTGGTATGCAGAGAGTGCAGCTCGCTCAGGTGTTGCTGACCTCACAGCTGCTAAGGAATATCTGCGTGAGGTACGCAAGCGCGCCGTTACCGACTTCGAGAACGTAACTCTCTCAGACGGCACAAAGGTTGCTATCGCTAACATGACTGCAGACCAGCTCGCTGAGGCTTGCTACATTGAGCACGGATGGGAGGTTGCAGGTCAGTGGACACAGATGGTTACACGTCGCGCCGACGAGCTTCGTATGAACGAACTCAAGAAGAACTTCGACTACCGCGTTGCTAACCCTGAGGTTGTTGTAGCTAAGGATGCTACAGGCAAGGAATACAAGGCTAAGGAAAGCGTATCTGTTGTTAAGAGCACATGGGCTGGCGATAACACTATCTACTGTCCTTATCCAACAGTTGACGTTGAGAAGAACCCATTGTTGAAGCGCTAATCAACGATTAACAATACAAATATCATCCTCGCAGACGCTAATGCGTTTGCGAGGATTTTTCATTAGGAGGGTATGGCATCCCTGCCATACCCACGCAATTAGCTTTTTAGCTGTATGGAAGGTGGATATTTAGCTGTATGGAAGGCGGCTATTTAGCTGCTGGAGGGCGGCTGTTTAGCTGTATGGAGGGCAGCGTGGGTATGGCAAGGATGCCATACCCTCCTAATACATGCCTCGCTACACAATAAAAGCAGGAGTTATACGTTTTGTTAATTAAACAGAACATATCAATGAAGAAAGAAATAAGACTCTACTCCACCCTATTCATCCTCGCTATATCTGCGCTCATGCTCAGCGGATGCGGTGCGGAGAAGAACCTGAAGAAGGGTGAGAAGTATCTTGCGGTGGGCGAATACTACGATGCAGCGACGCAGTTCAAGCGTGCCTATCAGCGCACTGCGCCGAAAGAACGCGAGCAGCGTGGCAAGATAGCACTGAAGGTGGCTTACTGCAACGAGCGCATCAACTCTACGCAGAAGGCGATTGCGGCATACAGCAACGCCATCAGATACAACCAGGCTTCGACGCAGAACCGCCTCAACTACGCCCGTCTGCTGCTGAAGAACGGCGCATACAAGCAGGCGGAGACGGAGTTCCGCGCTGTGCTCGACTCGATGCCCGACAACGTGCTCGCAAAGAACGGACTCGCCTCGGCTGAGAACGCACCGCTGTGGAAGAAGGAGGGTTCGCGCTATCAGGTGAAGCGCATGGACGTGTTCAACTCCAGACGCGCCGACTATAGCCCAGTGCTCGGTGGCGACCAATACGACTACCTCTACTTCACCTCTACACGCAACGACGCCACGGGCAACGAACTGAGCGGCATCACCGGAGCGAAGGCTGCCGACATCTTCGTGTCGCAGAAGGACGAGAAGGGAAAGTGGCAGAAGCCGGAGCCGGTGAACGGCGGACTGAACACGGAGTATGACGAGGGTGCCTGTGCGCTGTCGCCCGACGGCAAGACGATGTACGTCACGCAGTGTCAGACCGACCCATCGTATCCGCGCTATGCGCAGATTGTGACATCGCAGCGTGCTGATGCTGCATGGGGAAAGCCCGAGGAATTCAAAGTGACGAACGACACGCTCTCGAGCTACGCCCACCCTGCGGTGTCGCCCGATGGCGAATGGCTCTACTTCGTATCGGACATGCCGGGCGGACTGGGCGGACTGGACATCTGGCGAGCACGCATCACGTCGTTGGGTCTTGTGGGTGTGGAGAACTTAGGCGCACCAATCAACACGCCGGGCAACGAGATGTTCCCTACGTTCCGTGCCAACGGCGACCTTTACTTCTCGAGCGATGGTCATGTGGGCATGGGTGGTTTGGACATCTACATCGCATCGCCGAATAAGAACGGTGGCTACACCATTGAACATCCGGGGTATCCGCTCAACTCGCAGGGCGACGACTTCGGCATGACGTTCGAGGGTGTGCACAACCGCGGCTACTTCTCGTCGAACCGCAACGACGGCAGGGGATGGGATAAGATTTACAGCTTCGAGAACCCGGAGATTGTGCAGAACGTGAAGGGTTGGGTGTACGAGCAGGACGGCTACGAACTGCCTGAGGCACTTGTGTACATCGTCGGATCGGACGGCACGAACAAGAAGGTGAGCGTGAAAGGCGATGGCTCGTTCGACTATGTGATTGACCCAAACGTCGACTATATCTTCCTCGCAACGTGCAAGGGATTCCTTAACCATAAGGAGGAACTACGTGTAAAACCGGCTGAGGAGTCGGAGGAATACGTGATGCAGTTCCCACTTGCTTCCATCACGGCACCGGTGCTTATCGACAATATCTTCTACGACTTCGACAAGGCTACGCTCAGACCGGAGTCGACGGCTGCGCTCGACGAACTGGTGAAGTTGCTTAACGAGAATCCAAACGTGACGATAGAGCTTTCGTCGCACTGCGACTATAAGGGCTCGGCGGTGTACAACAAGGGACTTTCGCAGCGACGCGCCGAGTCGGTGGTTGCCTACCTCACGGAAAAGGGAATCTCGCGCGACCGTCTCTCGCCAGTGGGCTACGGCAAGGAGAAGCCGAAGACTATCCGCAAGAAACTCACCGAGAAGTATCCTTGGCTGAAGGAAGGTGACGTGCTCTCGGAGGAGTTCATCCTTACGCTCGACAAGGACAAGCAGGAGATTTGCAACCAGTTGAACCGCCGCACGGAGTTCATCGTGCTGCGCACAACGTACGGCATGTTCGACAAGGACGGAAAACTGAAGGAGGACGCGCTGCAGAAGCAGCCGTCGGAGAAGAAAAAGGAAGACAAAAAGGAAAACTTTGACTTCTTTATCGAATAACATATTTAGGAGGGTATGGCATCCCTGCCATACCCACGCAATTAGCCTTAAGTATGCCTTAGCGGCATGGGTGTGCAGCAGAAAGAAGCACAAGCATGAGGGCTGCGTGGGTATGGCAAGGATGCCATACCCTCCTAAGTTATTAATAAACAAGCGTCTACACAAGAACTGGAAGATATGGTAGATATTTTCATGTAAACAACAAAAAAGGGTATGCATATCTGCATACCCTTTTCTATTATTTATAATACATTCGTTTATTCAGCGCGGAAGCTCGGAAGGTCTTCCTTTACAAAGTTCATGATGTACACATGCTCTGCCATGACATCAGCCTGAGCCATGCGAACGTATACGTTAGCGCTCTTAGAGAAGAGCTCAGCCGAACGTGTAGCGTCCTCGAGGATGAGGAGCGACATAACGATGTCGCCAGTCATGTTGTACAGACGGCGTGCAAGGAAGTCCTGCACCTCCTGGTCCTGAGCCTGCTTCACGTACTCGAGAGCCTGCTCGTAGAGCTGCACCATCTCAACGACGCGAGCCTTCAGCGGCTGCAACTCCTCTGCAACCTCCTTCTCGAGCATCTCCTTGATGATGCCGAGGTAGGTGCCATTGGTGATGTAGCGGATAGCGGCAACCACCTGCAACTGTGTCGTACCCTCGTAGATAGAGAATATACGTGCGTCGCGGTAGAGGCGCTGACACTTGTACTCCATGATGAAGCCCGAACCGCCGTGTACCTGTATAGCATCGTATGTGTTCTGGTTGGCATACTCCGAGTTCATACCCTTAGCAAGCGGTGTGAACGCGTCGGCAAGTCGCGAGTACTTTTTCAGTTCTGCGCGCTCCTCAGGTGTGAGCTTGCGCTCGCGAGAGATGTCCTCAAGAGCCTTGTAGATGTCTACGTAACGTGCTGTCTGGTATAGGATAGAACGACCGGCGTCGAGCTTAGCCTTGATGCGTGCAATCATGTCGTAAACAGCCGGGAACTTAACGATGGCTGTGTCGAACTGCTTGCGCTCGCGAGCGTACTTCAGAGCCTCGTCGTAAGCAGCCTGGCTAACGCCTACCGACTGTGCGGCGATGCCGAGACGTGCGCCGTTCATGAGAGCCATTACGTACTTGATGAGTCCGAGGCGTGTAGAACCGCAGAGCTCTGCCTTTGCGTTCTTGTAAACAAGCTCGCAGGTAGGCGAACCGTGGATACCGAGCTTGTGCTCGATGTGGCGAACGGTTACGCCGCCGTCGCGCTTGTCGTAGATGAACATCGACAGACCGCGACCATCGCGTGTGCCTTCTTCAGAGCGTGCGAGCACGAGGTGGATGTCAGAGTCGCCGTTAGTGATGAATCGTTTCACACCGTTCAGACGCCATGTGCCGTCCTCGTCCTGTGTAGCCTTGAGCATTACGCGCTGAAGGTCAGAGCCAGCGTCAGGCTCTGTCAAGTCCATAGACATTGTCTCGCCAGCGCAGACACGCGGGATGTACTTCTGGCGCTGCTCCTCTGAACCGAACTCGTAGAGAGTCTCGATGCAGTCCTGCAGCGACCAGATGTTCTGGAAGCCGGCATCGGCAGCCGAAACAATCTCCGAAGCCATAGAGTACGGAGTGATAGGCATGTTCAAGCCGTTGTAGCGGCGAGGCATAGAGATGCCCCACAAACCAGCCTGGCGTGTAGCCTCGATGTTGTCGTAGGTCTTCGATGCGTAGTGCATACGTCCGTCTACGAGGTGCGGACCTTCGAGGTCTACGTCCTCAGAGTTCGGCTCGATGATGTTGGCAGCGATGTCGCCAGTGATTTCGAGCACACGCTTATAGTTCTCGATAGCGTCCTCGAAGTCGACGGGCGCATCCTCATATTTATCTTTGTCGGCGAAGTTGCGCTCCTTGAGTTCTACTACGCGCTGCATTTCCGGGTGATTAAGATAGAAATCGTACTCCGGATGGTCGGTATAAAAGTTAGCCATTACTTATTGTTTGCCTTATAGTACTTGATGAGTTTCGGAAGTACCTCCTCAACGGTGCCGGTGATTACATAGTCGGCAATCTTGTTGATAGGAGCATCCGGGTCGTTGTTCACAGAGATGATGATGCCAGAGTCCTGCATACCGGCGATGTGCTGTATCTGACCAGAGATGCCGCATGCGATGTACACCTTCGGGTGAACAGTTACACCGGTCTGACCGATCTGACGGTCGTGGTCGCACCAGCCAGCGTCAACAGCAGCGCGGCTTGCGCCAACCTCGCCGTGAAGTTCCTTGGCAAGCTGGAAGAGCATGTCGAAGTTCTCCTTAGAGCCTACGCCGTAGCCACCAGCCACAACGATAGGAGCACCCTTGAGGTTGTGCTTTGCAGCCTCAACGTGGCGGTCGAGCACCTTCACAACGAAGTCTGCCTCGGGCACGTACTTGGCTACGTCCGGGTAAACCACCTCGCCCTTTGCCTCGCCCTCGTAAAGAGCCTTCTGCATCACACCGCTGCGCACGGTAGCCATCTGCGGACGGTGCTCAGGGTTGACGATAGTAGCCACGATGTTGCCACCGAAAGCCGGACGAATCTGATAGAGCAGATTGTCGTAGTGAGCGCCGCTCTTCTTGTCGTCGTAGTCGCCTATCTCAAGCTCTGTACAGTCGGCTGTAAGACCGCTGGTGAGCGAAGAAGAAACACGCGGACCGAGGTCGCGACCTATAACTGTAGCACCCATAAGCGCTATCTGCGGCTGCTCCTCCTTGAAGAGGTTCACAAGGATGTCGGTATGAGGAGCCGATGTGTAAGGGAAGAGGCCCTCAGCGTCGAAGACGAAGAGCTTGTCAACGCCGTAAGGCAGAATCTGATCTTCCACCTTGCCCTTGATGCCAGTGCCGGCAACTACGGCGTTAAGGTCTACGCCGAGCTGGTTGGCGAGCTTGCGGCCCTTGGTGAGAAGTTCCTGAGACACTTCCTGAACCTGAGTGCCTTCTATCTCGCAATATACAAATACGTTGTTCATTATCCAATAATCTTTTCGTCCAACAATTCCTTTACCAAGCCCTCGATGTCGGCATCGCAGCCGGTGAGGGTTTTGCTTTCCTTAGCCTGGAACACAATGTTCTTGACAGCCTTCACCTTTGTAGGCGAACCGCTCAAACCGCACTGCTGTGGGTCGCCGTCTACGTCGGCAACGGTCCACTGGTTGAGTGTGAGGTAAGGACGCTCCTCGTAGAGGTAGTTGTGCTTATCCTCGGGCTTGCGCTCCATAGGAGCTGTGGCACGCTTGTACTTCATGACGAGCTTGGCGTTAGCCGGACGGCACGGAGCCGCAGAACCAGTCACTGTAACTACGAGCGGCATCGGAGCCTCAACGGTCTCTACACCGCCGTCGATGTGGCGACGGATGGTGAGTTTGCCGTCCTCGCACTTGAGGATTTCCTCAGCGTATGTCACCTGCGACAAGCCGAGCTTCTGAGCCACCTGCGGACCCACCTGCGCTGTGTCGCCGTCAATAGCCTGACGACCACCGATCACTACGTCAACGTCGCCAATCTTCTGGATGGCTGTAGCCAAAGCGTAAGATGTAGCGAGTGTGTCGGCACCTGCAAACAAACGGTCGGTAAGCAACCAGCCTGTATCTGCACCGCGGTAGAGACCCTCGCGAATAACCTCTGCTGCACGCGGAGGACCCATTGTCAAAATACCTACTGTTGAACCCGGATTCTGCTCCTTCAGACGCAGAGCCTGCTCCAACGCGTTCAAATCTTCGGGGTTGAAGATTGCCGGTAGGGCAGCGCGATTGACAGTACCTTCGGCTGTCATTGCGTCCTTGCCGACATTTCGTGTGTCGGGTACTTGCTTGGCAAGTACAACAATTTTCAAACTCATAGTTATAATTAGTAATAAATTATAGTTAATTTTCCATTTTTTAAATGATATGCAAAAGTAATAACTTTATGTTAATCAGCCAAATTAAGAACTCTAAAAATGCACTTTCACCTACTCCTTGCACCTTAATTATATCAAGAAATGACACCCCAAAGTGAGTTTTTTCAAGCCGAAAGCGCAGATTTTTCACTAAATATACGTAACTTTGCATCACAAATTTTCAAAACACATTATTCTTATGGGAGGCATATTTGGCACCATCTCCAAGAAAAGCTGCGTAGCAGATGTTTTCTACGGAACCGATTACAACTCACACCTCGGTACTCGTCGTGGCGGTCTTGCCATGTACAGTAAAGAGAAAGGGTTCTCACGTTCTATCCACAATTTGGAAAGCTCGTATTTCAGGACAAAGTTCGAACCTACACTCGACCGGTTCGAAGGTAGCACAGCGGGTATAGGCGTAATCAGCGACACTGACGCACAACCGCTTATCATCAACTCGCACCTCGGACGCTTCGCAATCTGCACCGTAGCAAAGATTGCAAACCTTGAGGAACTCACCAAACAATTGCTTGAGAAGAACATGCACTTTGCCGAGCTCTCTCAAAGTGCCACAAACCAAACCGAGCTCGTTGCCTTGCTCATTATTCAAGGCAAGACATTCCGCGAAGGTATAGAGAATGTCTTTCATCACATAAAAGGCTCATGCACAATGATGATCCTCACCGAGGACTCCATCATCTGCGCTCGCGACGCATGGGGCCGCACACCTATTATTATTGGCAAGAAGGACGGGGCGTATGCTGCCTCAAGCGAGTCGTCATCGTTCCCTAACCTCGACTACGAGGAGTGCTACAACGTCGGACCGGGCGAAATCGTAGAGCTTACAGCCGACAGCATGACACAGATTCGCCCTGCCAACAAGAAGATGCAGATCTGCTCGTTCCTTTGGGTCTACTATGGCTTCCCCACATCTACTTACGAGGGCAAGAACGTTGAAGAGGCTCGCTTCGACAACGGCTACAACCTCGCAAAGACCGACGACGTGGAGGTCGACTGCTGCTCGGGCATTCCTGATTCGGGCACTGGTATGGCTATGGGCTACGCTGCTGGCAAGGGTGTGCCCTACCAGCGTTGCATTGCCAAGTACACTCCGACATGGCCACGCTCGTTCACACCGTCCAACCAGTCGATGCGTTCGCTCGTAGCTAAGATGAAGCTCATACCGAACAAAGCAATGCTTAAGGGCAAGCGCGTATTGTTCTGCGACGACTCAATAGTTCGCGGCACGCAGTTGCGCGACAACGTACACGTGCTGTTCGATCAGGCTGGACTGAAGGAGTGTCACATGCGCATCGCTTGTCCGCCGCTCGTATACAGCTGTCCGTTCATCGGCTTCACATCGTCGAAGAGCGATATGGAGCTTATCACACGACGCATCATCGAGAAGTTTGAAGGCGATGCCAATAAGGATCTTGAGAAGTACGCCACAACCGACTCACCTCAGTACAAGCGCATGGTCGAGGAGATACGCTCGCAACTGGGACTCACATCGCTGAAGTTCAACACCATTGAACAGCTCATCGCAGCCATCGGACTGCCGAAGTGCCAGGTATGTACACACTGCTTCGACGGTTCGAGCCAGTACACGCTTGAGGAGCAGGCTGACGAATAAGCGTTCTGAACGAAATACAACAATAATATAAAGTGAAAAAATCCGTTTCGCAACATGAACAGCGACACGGATTTTTTCGTTTCTTCAAAATACAAACACACAAATAATGAAAAAGAAAGAACTCTGCTACATCGTTATTGTAGCCGTGCTTGGCATCTCGCTGCTGCTGAGCTTCGCCGTAGAAGTGTTCCATCTCGATCTGGGTGGCTTCAGTTGGGTTGCCGGTTGGGTGTCGTCACCGATTGCTCTCGCCATTGGCTTCGCCTTCGCACTGCTGTTGGGCAAGGCGTTCCCCGATTTCAACAAGACCATGTCGAAGAAGATGCTGCAGTACTCCGTTATAGGTCTCGGCTTCGGCATGAACGTAGACAAAGCACTCGCTTCGGGAGCGGAAGGAATGGTGTTCACCATAGCCAGCGTGTTCGGAACGTTGGCACTCGGATGGCTGCTGGGCAGAAAGCTGCTGGGCGTAGACACACAGACGAGCTATCTTATCTCGTCGGGAACAGCCATCTGCGGCGGTTCGGCGATAGCTGCGGTGGGTCCGATAATACGTGCCAAGGCTGAAAGCATGTCGGTGGCGCTGGGCGTGGTGTTCGTGCTCAACGGCATTGCACTGTTCCTCTTCCCCACTATCGGCGACGCACTTGGCATGACGATGAAACAGTTCGGCATGTGGGCAGCGATAGCCATACACGACACGTCGTCGGTGGTTGGAGCCGGTGCGGCTTACGACCAGATGCATCCCGAGCTTGTGGCTCAGCAGGGCGTGAGCGCACTGGAGGTGGCTACGACCATCAAGCTGACACGTGCACTCTGGATCGTGGTGCTGGCACTCGTCACGCCGTTCTTCTTCCGCAAGCAGCTTGCAGCAGCCGACGGCACAACGAAGCCTTGGTACTCTTGCGTGCCGCGCTTCATAATATGGTTCGTCGTAGCCATTCTGTTCAACACATACGTGCTGAGCAACGCTGCACTCATCGGCGACGCGGCTGCCGAAATCGGCACACAGTTCAGCGGAGCCGTGAACAAGCTCGCGAAGAACCTCATCACGCTCTCGCTCTTCTTCATCGGAGCATCGCTGACGCGCGAGACGCTGCGCTGCGTAGGTCTCAAGCCGCTTGTGCAGGGCGTTATGCTATGGATAAGCATCAGCCTGATAAGTCTGGCTTATATCTTCTGGATTTAAAGACTAAAGTATAGTATACAAAAAAAGCGGGGGCTGATGCCTCCGCTTTTTTTGTTTTAGTTCCTATAATTTATATTAGATGCAAATTGTATCAGCATCTATAATCTGTATCAGTTTCTACAATTTAGTCCTGATAATAAACTCGCTTTACGCGGTTGCTGATGCCGGTGAGCACCTCGTACGGTATGGTGTCGATGGCATCTGAGAGCGTAGTCACAGGCAGTTCTTCGCCGAAGATGACAACCTGATCGCCCTCTGCGCAGTCGATGTCCGTAACGTCAATCATAGCCACGTCCATGCAGATGTTGCCCACGTACTCAGCCTTCTTGCCGTTTACGAGACAGAAACCGTGACGGTTGCCGAGATGGCGGTTCAGTCCGTCGGCATAGCCGATAGGTATCGCTGCGATGCGCGAGTTGCGCGAGAGCTTGCCGCGTCGGCTGTAGCCCACTGTCTCGTCTGCCGGCACATCGTGTATCTGAAGAATCGTTGTCTTCAGCGTCGTCACATTGTTTATCATCGAGTTATCGCGCGAGTCGTAGCCATACAGTCCAAGTCCGAGTCGGCACATATCGAGCTGGCGTTCGGGGAAGTGCTCGATGCCTGCCGAGTTGTCGATGTGGCGCAGAATCTTATGCGGGAACGCCGCACAGAGCTGACTGCTACCGCGGTCGAACAGCTCAAACTGATGAGCCGAGAACTCGTCGAACGAGTCGCTGTCGCTGCCCACAAAGTGCGAGAACACCGAGCGCGGCACGATTGCCGACTGATGCTGCAGGCGATCTATCAGCTCCGGCATATCCTTGTCGGGGTCGAAGCCGAGGCGGTGCATACCCGTGTCGAGCTTTATGTGTACGGGGAAATTGCTTATACCCTCCTTCTGCGCCTCGCGAACGAGCGCGTCGAGCAGTCGGAACGAGTAGACTTCCGGCTCAAGGTCATAGTCGAACATAGTCTTGAATGCCGACATCTCGGGGTTCATAATCATTATGTTCGACGTAATGCCGTTCTTGCGCAGCGTCACGCCCTCGTCGGCTACAGCCACTGCCAAGTAGTCTACACGATGGTCCTGCAGGGTTTTCGCTATCTCCACCGCACCTGCGCCGTAAGCGTCCGCCTTAATCATGCACACGAGCTTCGTCTCCGGGCGCATGAACGAGCGGTAGAAGTTGAGGTTCTTCACCACGTTAGAGAGATTCACCTCGAGAATCGTCTCGTGCACCTTCTGCACAAGCAGTTCAGTGATATTGTCAAAACCGAAGCGGCGTGCGCCCTTGATGAGTATCACCTCGTCGCGCAGCAACTCGAACACCTTACTGTGTATGAACGACGTTACGTCGTGGAAGAAGTACTTCTCCCCCACCTCTATCAGGTCGGCGTGCTCCATAATCTGCGGACCGACGCCTATTATCTTCTCAACACCGCGCTGCACACAGAGGTCTGATACCTCCTTGTAGAGCACGTCGAGCGGCTCGCCCGTCTGGTAGATGTCGCTGAGTATGAGCGTGCGCTTGCGTCCCTTGTGATCTGGTCGACGACTCATAAAGTCGAGCGCAATGTCGAGCGAGTTGATGTCCGAGTTGTACGAGTCGTTGATGAGCGTACAGCCCCTCTGACCCTTCTTCACTTCGAGGCGCATCGCCACCGGTTCGAGCGACGCCATGCGCTCGGCAAGACGCTCGCGAGAGAGTCCGAGATACAGCGCCACAACAGCCGTCGTAACAGAGTTGCGCACCGATGCCTCGTCAATGAACGGCAGCACGTACTCACCCGTCTCCCCGTTATATATATAATGTATAGTAGACGTAAGCCCCTTCCTCTCCACGCTCTCCACGAAGAGCGCAGCCGAGCGGTCGCTCATCGACCACGCAAGGTTCTCGCCCTTGTAGCCTACACTGCGCACCACGCGGTCTACCACCTCGTCATCCTTACAGTAGACGATGGTCTTCGTGTCGTGGAAGAGCACCACCTTCTCGCGGCACTTCTCCTCCAACGACGAGAAGTTCTTCTGATGCGCGTCGCCAATGAACGTGAGCACGGCGATGTCAGGCTGTATGATGCCACGCAGAGCCTGCATCTCGCCCGGTTCGCTGATGCCAGCCTCGAACACACCCACCTGGCTCTGCTCGTTGAGCAGCCATACGGAGAGCGGCACGCCTATCTGCGAGTTGTAGCTGCGCGGCGAGCGCGTCACATTCATCTCCGGCGAAAGCAACTGGTAGAGCCATTCCTTCACGATAGTCTTTCCGTTGCTACCCGTGATGCCCACAATAGGTATGTCGTATTCCTCGCGGTGACGCTCGGCGAGTCGCTGCAGGGCGACAAGCGAGTTCTCCACTTTCAAGAAGTTTGCGTCGGCGTATGTTGTGTTATAGTCGGCTGGAACATCCTCTACAACGAAGTTGCGCACTCCGCGGCGGTAGAGGTCATAAATGTAGTTGTGACCGTCGTTGCGTCCCGATTTCAAAGCGAAGAACAATGTCTCCTCTGCGAAACAGAGCGATCGGCTGTCAGTAAGGAGGAACCCGATGTTGGCATCTGCTGTGCCAAAGCGGTGGGCTCCGATGAGCGTTGTTACCTTTTCAATAGTATAAGTCATTTTTCCGTACTATATTTTTCGAGTGCAAACTTACTTATTTTCTCGCAGATACAAGCAGAAAGTATCATAAAAATATTACAATCTATTTAATTCTTCAATATTCTTGTCCACCTTTTCAAACTTTTGCTTTCCGAAGCTATAACTGAATCGTAGCATAACTTTACGACTTTCTCCATAGCCCCAAGACGAAATATTCAAAGCATCCTTTATGCCATAGCTGTCCCAGCGCTCAGTATGGAAAACATCTGTCATCAAAAGAGAAAGACGCATACGTCCATCATGCCAACTCTTGTTAAGGTCAACATCGACACTTCCAGTTGACTTGCTCACTTCATAGCTTCCACCTTGTCGCTTCGAATAGTACCTTCCTGATACTTCAAGGGTGATACCGGCAGGCAGGAAAATACTATTGGTTGCAGACAAGAAGCAGGATGGACGCTTGTATTCATGTTTATATGTTTCGTAATCCAGTTTATTCATAAAGTAGTATAATCCTGCATTTGCACTGAACTGCCACCAAGAAGCCACGCGTTTTGAGAATATGGCATCAAGACCTATTTGTTGCTGTTTGCCTATATTTTTCGTCGTCATGACTGTTTTGTTCTCACCATACACGTCAGTAATTGATGTAAAATAATCGTTGAGTTTGTTGTAATATAGATTCAAAGACAGATTTCCTAATGTATAGGAAAGCATAATCTTATTGCTTATTTGAGGTTCGAGGAACGGATTACCTTTCCAATAAGTCAATTCGTCAAGCAGATACTCAAATGGATTCAGGTCTTCATAACGGGGCTTGTCCTGTCTTCTGCTGTATAGCAGAGCGATTTTGCTCTTTTCGTTTATTGTATATGAAGCACTCAGATTTGGAAACAATCGAAAATGACTCTGTTTGTTTGTCTCAGAATCTTGGTTCGTTTGCGATTGGAGTCTGTTGTACGTGTGCATATACTCCATACGCAGTCCTGCACTCAACTCGATTTTATTCCAAGTATGAGTGTATTGAGCATAAGCCTCAAGGTTTTTCTCCTCGTAATAGAAGTTGTTTGAGCGTTGTGTGTCTATTGCACCATTCTTCTTGAAGAGAAACGTATTGTTACTATTGATAAGAGTATTCTTGACACCTGCAAGTATTTCGTTCTGAGCATTCGGGGTGTATTTATAGTCTGCAAGAAGCGCATAGATATCAATGTCTTTATCTGGCTCAGAATAGAAAAGATCGGAACGTATAGGCATATTGGTTGCAGAGAAGTACTCATTAGGCTGCTCGCAACGAGCATTGCCATCAAAATGTGTCCAATCTGCCGAAAACGAAAACTGCATCTTTGATGATGGTCTATACTGATAATTCACGTTGTTGCTATATTGGAGGTTTTTCTGTTCAATATAGTTGTTGCGTGCTTTGAGTATGTTATCCAACAGATTTGTTCCTTGATAGATTTCTGTTGTTGTCTCAGTCTCTCCTGGACCAACAAGCACATTTACAGTGCTGTTCATAAAAAGCTTGTTCTTTTGATTAGGTTGCCATGAAAAATCAATGCCTGCAGAATAAGTGTTTCGTTTGTCTGTATCTGTCGTCCCTGAAATATTCTTGTCTCCATTTTGAACCTTTTCGTAACCATAATCCATCGAATGGTGTCCTAAACTATGATTATAGTTCAGACCCAATTGCCATTTGTTCGTATTATAAGAAATAGCGAAATCAGAATTCTGTTTTAGATTTTCCCAATAACCAACGCTATGTGATGTCGTTACGAAAAAAACAGATGTTTCAGATGTTTTAAGAATAATATTTATTACACCGCCAGCACCCTCTGACCCAAAACTTGCATTCGGGTTATGGGATATTTCTATTTGTGATATTTTCTCAGAAGACATGGAACGTAGATAAGTTGACAACTCGTCTCCCTGCAGCATTACTTTTCTACCATTAACATATATGGCTGTACCACCAAGCGAAGCCAAGGATATTTCACCCTTGTTATTTACGGAAACGCCTGGAGAATGCTTCAGAACCTCTAAAGCATTTCCGATGTCTGTAAGATATGATTGGGCAACATTAATATGAATCTTGCCGTTCGAAGAAGTTGTCATTGGACGTGACTTCCGTGCTGTGACTACAACATCTTGCAGAGAAATCTCGTCAGGCTCCAAATAGATGTTCGGAATAGCGGTAGAACCTGATAACGTTATATTCTTCTTTATCTCCTTATAACCCAAAGTCCTTATGCATAAAAGAAACTCACCTTTATGAACAGGCAAATGAAAACGCCCAGTACTATCAGTTACGGTTGTCTCTATCAGAACATTCTCTGGCAGAGATACCAACATGACGACAGCTGCATCAAGTCCTTGGTTTTGTTCGTCTAACACTCTTCCACCGATGCTTTCTTGAGCATTCACAGACATCGCAAAACTTATGCCTATACAAAACAGTAGCATCTTTGCAATAAAATTGCCAACCGGTAATAGTCTCTCTTCAAAGTCTGCCATAACAAAAGGATGGGTTAAAAGTTATATCGCAAATTTACGAATAAAAAAGATAAAAACAAAACAATTATTACTATTATATCAACTTCGGCAGAACGAAAATCCAACTTAAAGCTGCCAAATCACCACTCCTTGCTCAGCTAATCCCCACCTTTCCCCACCGCCACCGAACGCAATCTGATTGGTTTCCGAACGCAATCCAATCGGACGGCGGACGCAATCTGATTGGATTCCGAACGCAACCCGATCGGACACCGAACGCGAAACGATGACTTTTCATCAGCTTTCACAGAGAGAATGGTGCATTATTGGCGGACTGTTGCAGAACATGTACATCACAACCGTTCTGCGCATAAACAACAAAAACGTGGCAAGCAGAACGCCAGCAACATTGACTTAAGTCAATAAAACACAAGAATAAGCAACAATATTGTCAGTCTGTTTGCGCAAACAACTAATTATTCATACCTTTGCATCGTCAAAAGATTAATAGATTGTTTAGGTTAGTAGTAATAGATTTAGGTTTTTAGTTATTAGGTTTAAGGTAACGATTGTTTAACAGGTAGCTATGAAGGATCGTGAGACTCTTCATTACTTTAGAATTTTTTTCAAGTTAAACATAGTGACAGTGGCACAGCTCGTTGAGAGTTGTGCCACTGTTTTTTTATGCATAGCTGTGCATTCCGCCGAGGAAGTAGTTGACGCCGAAATAGGTCATCACGAGCGTGAGGAAAGCCAGTGTCATAAACACATGGAACGCCGTAGGGCGGTGCAACTGGGGCACCGAGCGCGTGTGCAGCGCAACGGCATATATCATGAACGTGATGAGTGCCCAAACCTCCTTCGGGTCCCATCCCCAATACTCGCCCCAAGAGACATTAGCCCAAATGGCTCCGATGAAGATGCCGATGCCGAGTGCGGCAAGTGCAGGATAGAGAAACACGAGCGAGAGCTGCTGCAGTTGTATCATCTTCGGCTGCGGCGTGCGGCTGACGAGGCGCAGCAGAAGGGCGGTGAGCCCACTGATGAACGTGAACGAGAGCATGGCAAAACCCATCATTATTATAGACACGTGCACGCTGAGCAGCGGCGAGTTGAGCACGGGCATCGTGTGCTTTATCTGCGGATCCATCTGTCCGATGTGACTCACGAGTAGGAAGAAGCCCGACATGAGGAAACCCAACGCCACGAGCAGGCGGAAGCGCATGCCGCAGACGAGCGCGAGCAGCTGCACGAGCCACGCCACGAAGAGCATCGTCTCGTAGCCGTTGGTCATCGGTAGCGTGCCGCTGATAGTCCAGCGCAGATACTCGCAATAGGTGAGCGCACAGAACGACAGAAGCATCACTACATAGTTGACAACGAAAAACGATACGTGCAGCCTCTTGCTGCACACGCTCAGTCCGTCATTGCCGTTTGCACCTTTAGCGTTCGCGCCGTTGTCCTCACGGCACATTCTTATTATAGCGTGAAGAAAAGAGATTATGCCCATCGCCAGACACACCATGAAGAGTATTGTGGCGAAGGGGATGCGGTTGTATATACGCTCGGCTGCGACACGTCGGTCGGAAGGCAGCGATGCTCCCCCATTCTTCTGCTGATACTTCAGCATCTTACCCACCACGGCATCCATCTGCGCATAGTCGGAAGTTAGGGCACAATCGGATAGCAAGAAGAAAATCGAGCGCACGAACTGCTGGTGCTCTCTGTCCATCGTCTGCGGCAGAGAGTCGGTAGGCGCATACCACGTGGTATTGCCTTTATATGTATAAGGAAATAGTTTAAGGAGCGAACCATTGCGCAGCTCCATTATCAGCTGTATCTTATTGTCTATGGCAGCCACCTGCGAATGGAACGCATCGTGGTTGCCGCCATAGTATTCCTGCACGTACGGACCGAGCGTGTAGCCGCCCATCGCGCTGTTGAAGAACTGACCTACGGGCACGTATTCGGGCAGCTGCAGACGGTCGCGCATCGCGGCACCTTTCAGTCGGAGCATCGGCTCCTGCATCCAGTCGTCGGCGTAGAACATCCATCCGGTGAGCACCTGCTCGGGCGTGTAGCCGTCATACGATGCTTTGCCGTAGAGATTCTTGGTGAAGTCGATGGCGAGGGTCTGCAGCGGACATATGCGACTGTTGTGCAGCACCATCAAGCGTCCGAAGCGGTCGGCGCTTTCCTTAGGCAGAACGTGTGCCTGAGCCGAGCCTGAGCCGAGCGCGAAAAGCAGCGCCACCATCATCAGTCCTTTCTTCAGATGCGAGAGACGCAGCAGTTTGCGGTATGCACCATGTGGGTCGAAGAGCATATAGATGAGCGAGAGGAACAGCAGAGCGTAGCCCGTGTAAGTAAGGGGTATGCCAATGGGGTCGGAGTTGAAGGAGACGGACGCGCCGAGCATGTCGTTGTCGTACGACGACTGGTAGAAGCGCATCGCTCCATATCTGAAGATGCGGTTCATCGACACCTTGCCGCTGTATTGCTTGCCGTGGTCGATGATGGTGAACTGCGACACGTAGTCTTCTGCCGCGTCGGTACCCTCATGGTATTGCACATCGAAGCGGTCGAGGCGCATCTGGAACGGCATCTGCGCGTCGTGCGGCTGGTTGTGGCTGTCGTACATCACGCAGGTGCTGATGTATGCGCCCTGACGCAGATGAACCGTGCCGCGCTCCGAACTGACGTGTGTCACGAAAGCGCCAGCGAGTATCACCACGAACGAGAGGTGGAGGGATATGCCCGACCACGACTTGCAGCGGTGGCGTAGGAAATAGATGATGCCAGCAGCCGTGAGCACAGCCCAAAGCAGCGAGAACCACCATGCGCCGTACACATTGGAGCGCACAAAGTCGGTTCCGCTGTATTTCTCTACGACGGTAGCGGCTGCCATGCAGACTATCACCAAAACATACAATGCGAAGAGTGTCTTCTTTAAAGGGTTTTGCATAATTCGGTTTGCTTATATATGATTATTCTCCCACGTACTTCGCAGGAAGCCGTGGGAGAATAAGTTACTAAATAGAGCGGAGGAACATGACCACTGCGTCGCGGTCTGCCTTGGAAAGATTGTAGAACTTGAGCGCCGAGTTGTAGGCGTGCGAGTTCTTCGAGTAAGCATGCCACATGATTGCCTCCACCTCGTTGCGTGCGCGGCAGTCGTGCAGACGTTCCACACCGCTGCCGTTGATTGCGGCAAGTCCGCGTCCCCACAACGGTGTTGTGCGACACCACGATCCGTGTATGTCGTTCACCATGTAGAGCTTGTGCTGCATCATGTCGCTGTACGGATAGATGGTCTGGTTGGCGTAACGCGGAAGCTTCTTGCCGGCTATCATGTTCGGTGTCCAGTAGTTGTCCGAACCTGTCTTCCACGACGGGCGGTGACAGCTGGCGCAACCTATCTCCATGAACACCTTCTTGCCCTGCTGCACACGTGCATCGTTGAGGTTGCGGGCGCGCGGAATGGCAAGACCGCGATGCCATACCATGAACTCGTAGAAGTGGTCGGCAGACATCTCCGGCTCGAAGTTGTGCCACTCGTTGCTGAACTGGTTGGTGCCGGGCTGCAGCAGTCCGTTCACACGCTTGCTTATCTCGTCGTCGGTCGATGCCCAGAACGGCGATGTTGGGTCGTTCTTTATCTTCTCTATCACCTCCTTGTCCTCAGCCATTGCCGCAGCCCAAGCGTTTGTGGTGTAGAGCTTAGGACGGTCGGGACGTGTCACGTTCGTGATGTTCCAGATGGCGTTGGCACCAGGACCGTCCTGCAGTGTGGCACGTGTAAGAGCGTAGGTGAAGCGCTTCACCATCGGCTTGCCGTTGCCGCCGTCGGCGTATACACCGGTATTCTCGGTGCCGGGATACCATGCGCCGGCAGCAAAGTTGTCGGCAGAAGCGTCCCAGAATTTAGGGTTAACGTACTCCGAAACGTCAGCCACCTTTGCTACGTTCTTGTAGTAGTTGGCTGTAGAGGCATACTGCGCCTTGAGATCCTCTTCAGTGATGGCATCGAGCAGACCCGTACCCATCACGCCGATTGTAGACTCTACGCGGACAGCCACTGCCTTATTGCCTGTGTCGTAAGGATTAGGGTTGGTGCGGAATGCCGAGCGCGGTATTGTCACCTCAGGATAGATAAGGTCGTAAGCCTCGCCGTCAGGGAACTTCATAGGCAAACCGCTTTCCATAGCCGTCACGTGATGCCACTGCATTTTGATCTGGCTCTCGTCGATAGGTGCCTTGAAGGGTTCTGTAGCTTGTGTCTGCGGCATACCAGTCACTTCAGCTACGTAGCCACCGTCGTTGCTGTTGGCTCCGTCTACGGGGTGATAAACTGCGAGCAGATAGCCGTTGCCATTGCCGTAGGACGTGGTGTACGAGTCCATGCGGCGGCCATGTCCGTAGTTGGGGTGGCAGTCGAGACACGAGCGGCGCACAGAAGCCGGACCGAGTCCTTTGAAGCCCGAGTTGGCTGACGTGAACTGGCGCTCGAAGAATTTCTCGCCGGCGTTAAAGTCGTCGATAAGTCCCTGCGCGGTTACTGCCGGTGTTTCGTCTTCGTAGCATCCTGAAGCCACGTTGTCGGTTGTTCCGAGTTCGCCGCCAGGATACCACTCCTCTTTAGAGAAGTTGCCGACAGCCTCGCCTACATACTTGCCGTCAGACTCCATTGGCTTGAAGTCTTCACCCGACGGATCGCTGTTCTCGTCAGTACACGAGAACAGCGATAGAGAGAGGGCCATTGCTAATGAGCCCATGAGATAGATTCGTTTCATTAATGTATAATTTTAAAAAGCCTTGGTTTGAATTTCTAAACTGCTAAACAAGTCGGCTTAGAGCGCATCCTGCTTGTTCACCCAGTCGCCAGCCTTGTTCAGCTCTTCGTCGAGAGCCGAGACAGCGTCAATGCAGTTCTTCACGTGCTGGGCTCCAGGAGCCTCAACAAACGACTTGCCACTGTTCTTGGCTGTCTCAAGTGCCTGAATAGCATTGTTGAGGGCTGTTGTAAGGTCGTTCAGACCAGAGTAGTTCATAGCCTTGAGCAGGTTGAGAAGCGAGTGCTCGGCAGGAGCTGTTGCGTTCACGTCGCGTGTGCCGTAAAGCGTATTCTTGATAGAGTAGATGTTATCCTGATAGTCGATGAACGAACGGTGGCTGTAAGGCGACTCGATATAGTCGCGAGAGTCTTCTGCTGAGCCCGAACCGGTAGCTGTACGATAAGCCTGACCGAGCTTCTGGTCGGCAACCTCTGCGCAGATGTTAGAGCAACCGCCTACGAAAATCTGACGGATTGTGCCCTGCCATGAGTTGTAGCCCGTTGTTACAGACGGAGAAAGCAGGAACTGACCGTAGCACATTGTGCCGTTGGCAGCCAAACCGTTGTTGCGGAGCGAAGAGAACACGTAGCTTGCGTTGCTGAGCACTGTCTTTGTCTCGTTGCTTGCTGCGCTGCCCATCCATGTGAACTCGAGAAGTGCGGTGATGTTGCGCACGTCGGCTGCTACAGCCTGAAGGAATGCGAGTTCGTCGATGCCCTTTACTGATGTCATGCCTTCTTCTGTCTCGTTAGCCTTGAGTGCGTCTACGGTGCGGTTCTTGCCTTCGCGGAACAGCACGAACTCCATGCCGTGGAAACCGAGTACAGACTGGAAGTGGCTGTTGTTCTCTGACACGAACTTAGCGGGGTCGCTGCCCTTGAAGCCTGCTACAAGTGTAGGGTTCTTGAGGGCGTTCTCAAGTTCTTTGTGGTCGAGAGGCCATGAGTCGATGTGCGGGTCGAGCTCGTTGTCTGAAGCCGAACCGTAGAGGAAAGCCTCGCTGCGCTCCCACTCGCGACGTGTGTCCTTGAAGGCTTCGCAAGCGGCGTCAATCTGCGCCTGAGTCATTGTGCCTGCCTCAGCAGCGGTGTAGAGAGCGGCTGTTGTGGTGTAGAGTGTGCGTGCGTTTGCGGCGAGTGTCCGGTATGTTGGGTAAACAACCTGGTCGACGTAAACCTTCGCTACCTTCTGCATCGCTTTGTCCGAAGAACTTACGCTCACTGTTGCCTGACCAACTTCCGGAAGCTGGAAATCTTGCGGCTCGCTATTATCTTCGCTACATGCAGTAAAACCGAACGATACGACTCCGACGAGGAACGCCATTACTAACTGTTGAAACTTTTTCATTGTGTCTTTGATGTTTAATTATTATTACTATAGGAACTTTATTTTTTACTTTTTTACTCTTTTACTTTTAAAGAAATTGTCCCTGATACGCCACGCCTATGTTCAGAGCTGGCTCGTCGTTGTACTGCTGCTTGAACTTGCGATAGCTGTATTCTGCCTTCACGCAGATTTGCGGCAACGGATAGTAGTTGACGCCGCCGGAGAATATTTTCTTGCTTGTATACTCCTTCGATCCGCCGAGGCATGAGTTGTAGTACTCGAAGTGACCGAAGACGTACATCTTCTGACGGGCTGCACGCAACTTCTCAATCTGCGAGAAGACATCGTAGCCTACTTCCACGCTTGTGGCAATGGCGTGCGAGCCGAACACCTGATTAGACTGGTATGGCTTCACGTACTGCGTGTTAGGCTTGCGCATAGCACTAATCTCCTTAGCGTTGCTAACATATCCATAGTCGACGTTGCCGCGTGCCACCCAGTTGTGTGCGTTGTATGTGAAGTCGAACGCACCGAGATAGATGTTGCCCTTGATGCGCTTGTTGTTGCCCTTCTCCATGTCGTGCGGAACGGCGTTGTGCATCGACTGTCCGAAGTAGCCGCTCACGCCCAAGCGCAAGCCGGGCACTGTATAGTTGTCCACACGCGCTGCAAAGCCGTACTTGTTAGCCACCTCAAACTCGAAGGGCTTCGTGGTGCCGGGCTTGATCCAGTTGTCGCGCGAGAACTGCCATGCGTCGAGTCCTGCAATCATCTGCAACTCGTAACGGAAGTCGCCGGCATGGCCCCAAAACGAAACGCCGGTCTGATGCCATGTGCAAGGCAGAATGGTGTTTTCGCCTTCGGGACGATAGACGGTGAAGAAGTTGAGCGGCTCGTGGTAGGCGTTGGTCAGACCTACGGGCACGACGATATGGCCGGCACGTATGTTGGCGAAACGTCCGAACGACTTCTGAATCCAGAACTGCTCCAACTCCACTTCGCCACCGCGCTCCTGCTCCTGCTCAAACTCGATAGACTCCTCTGCCTCATATTCTATAGCCGAACCTGTACCGCCATGCTCAAACTCAATCTCAGTACCCAACGTCCAGCCCTTGCCAAAGTCATAACCTAAGTAGATAACAGCGTGCGGTATGTCGAAACGTCCGTGACTGGGGTCGTTCTTATGCAGCTTAGCCGAACTGTAGCGGTTGCCACTGTCGCTGTAGAAATTACGGCTGTAAGCCACTTCACCATATCCGCCAACACTCAGTCGGGAACCCTTGGCGTGCTGCATCACACTGTCGGCAGCCACTATCTGCGCGTCTGCTGCGAGCGGACTGCATACTGCCATCGCTGCACACGCCATAGAAACGATTGTAGATTTCTTCATCTTAATTATATAATTTTCACGACTGCAAAGGTACTTTGAAGAAAAAAAGCAGGCAATACCTAAAATATAGTAAAGAAAGTTAACACATAGCACTACCTACTTTTGATGACCCAACACCATATACACATTATATATATTATCAAAACCCATCAAACGACCATTCGAATAATCATTTATGGGTATCGGAGCGAACCGAACATCACACAAAACACACATATTAGGTATTTCATATATCTACAAAAGTAAATAACTTTGCAACTCAAATGCTGAAATAACATTTTTACGTAACACTAAATTTTAAAAGACAAAGCAAAATGAGATCAAAGAATTATCAGTTGATGCTCCTCACCGGTGCATTGACAGTGTCATTTGCGGCTAATGCAGTCGAAGTAAAGGATAACGAAAACACAACACGTGTTGAAGTGAAGGATAACAGTGCAGAACACACGCCCACGCCTACCGATGCTAACGTCTACGGACATGTGGTCGACAGAAAGAGTGGCGAACACATTGCCTATGCCACCATCCATATCAAAGGTACAACAATAGGCTGTACTACAGACAAGACGGGACACTACTTTCTTAAGAACTTGCCTGAGGGTAAATTCACTCTTGAGGTAAAGTGCATGGGCTTCAAGCCCGTCGAGAAAACAATAACGATAAAAAAGGATGCCACTCAGGAACTCAACTTTGAGCTTCTCACCGACGACGTTGCGCTTGACGAGGTCGTTGTTTCAGCCAACCGCAGCGAAACAAAACGCCGACTGGCTCCGAACTTGGTGAGCGTGATTGGCAGCAAAATGTTTGATATCACCCAATCGACGTGCCTTGCCAAGGGACTCAACTTCCAACCCGGTGTACGCACAGAAGACGATTGTCAGAACTGTGGTTTCACACAGGTAAGAATAAACGGCTTGGACGGACACTATTCGCAGATATTGGTCGATTCGCGCCCCATATTCTCTTCGCTCAACGGTGTGTACGGCTTAGAACAGATACCTACCAACATGATAGATCGTGTAGAGGTGGTGCGCGGCGGAGGCTCCGCTCTCTTCGGTGCATCAGCCATCGGCGGAACCATCAACATCATCACAAAGGAGCCCATACGCAATTCGGCATCCTTCGGACATACATTCATGGCGCAGGGAGGTGCCAACTCGTTCGATAACGTAACGACCGGAAACGTGTCTTTAGTTACCGACGACAACAAGGCTGGCGTATATGCCTACGGACAAACACACACACGCCAGGGCTACGACCACGACGGCGACGGATACACCGAACTGCCCGAACTGAAGAGCCAGACCTTCGGCCTTAACTCGTACCTCCGACTTAACCCCCACTCCAAGCTGAGTCTTCAGTATCATGGCATACATGAGTTCCGCCGCGGCGGCAACAAACTCGATCTGCCTTCTCACGAGGCGAACATCACCGAGCAGGTGGAGCACAACATACAGGGTGGCGGACTCACGTACAACTTCTACTCGCCAGACGAGAAGAACCGCCTGTCGGCTTACTTCTCGTTCCAAACCACATCACGAAAGAGCTATTATGGCGGCATCGGAGAGGGAACCGAAGAAGACATACAAGCCGCTACAAAGGCATACGGCAACACTCACGACTTCACATACGTCGCAGGCTCGCAGTACGTCCACTCGTTTAAGAAATTGCTCTTCATGCCATCCGACCTGACTCTCGGTGCAGAGTATAACTATGACGGTTTGAAAGACGTAATCCTCGGCTACAACCGCAATTTCAAGCAAGACGTGCACATCGGTAGTTTCTTCTTCCAAAACGAGTGGAAAAACAAGCAGTGGAGCCTGCTCTTGGGTGGCAGAGCGGATAAGCACAATTTAGTGAAACGCATGATATTCAGTCCGCGTGCCAACCTCCGCTTCAACCCTACGGAGAACATAAACCTCCGCCTTACCTATGCCGGAGGATTTAGAGCACCGCAAGCATTCGACGAAGACTTGCATGTGGGCGTTGTGGGTGGCGAACGTCTGGTTACGGTATTGGCTAACAACTTGAAGGAGGAGCGATCAAACAGCTTCAGCCTGTCAGCCGACTTGTATCATAATTTCGGCTCCGTACAGACCAACCTCCTGATAGAAGGCTTCTACACCGACTTGAACAATGTGTTTGCACTTCGCCAGCTCGACCAACCCGACGCACAGGGCAACACCGTGCAGGAGCGTTACAATGCTTATGGTGCGAAGGTATTCGGACTGAACATCGAAGGAAAGGCTATGTTCACAAGATGGTTCATGCTGCAAGCCGGACTCACTTTGCAGCAAAGCCACTACGACGAGGCTATTGCCTGGAACGATGAGGTGCCAGAACAGAAGTACAAGAAGATGATGCGCACGCCAAACACATACGGCTACTTCACAGCTTCCTTCACACCCGTGAAGCGTTTCACAGCTTCCGTAACAGGAAACTACACTGGCAGTATGCTCGTTGGTCACGCTGCAGGCTCGGGGGTTGAAGCACCCGTGGCAGTAAACACTCCCAAATTCATGGAGGTAAATCTAAAACTGGCATACGACATCCCCATCTACAAGTATCTCACACTTCAGGTGAATGGCGGTGTGCAGAACATCACCAATTCTTACCAAAAGGACTTCGACAAGGGATGGAACCGCGACTCCGGCTACATCTATGGTCCATCGCTGCCAAGAAGCTACTATGTCGGAATGAAGATTAACTATTAAAAGTAAAAGAGGCTTTTAAAAGTAAAAAAGGCTTTTAAAAGTAAAAAAGGCTTTTAAAAGTAAAAAAGTAAAAGAGTAAAAGAGTAAAAAAGTAAAAATTAGGAGGTATGGGCATCTTGCCCATACCACGCACCCACAAAGCATTAAAAGTAAAAGAGTAAAAAAGTAAAAAAGTAAAAGGGATAAGCCGAACTAAGCCGCTTTAGGTCCTCTAAGCCCTCCCCGATGGGGAGGGTTGGGAGGGGCTCCTTTTTACTCTTTTACTTTTTTACTTTTCTAATATTCGTCCACAGCGAGTGTCTTTCTGTATTTATCAAGTTCGCGCTGCAACTGCTTCGTAATCTTTTCCGTGCCCGGCTTGCCGAAGATGTTGTTCTGCTCGTGCGGGTCAGCCTGCAGGTCGTAAAGTTCACAATAGTCTACAGCCTCATCCTTCGGCTCAAAGTAACCTATCGACTCCAATCCCTTCATCGTGCCATACTCGCGAGTGCCCGGCACGTTCTGATACTTGTTCTCAGACACAGCGTCGAGACCGCCCTTGCCGTAGAAGTGGATGAGCTTATAACGCTCGGTGCGCACACCGTCGTGCTTGCGTACCATATGGTACGTCGGATAGTCGTAGTAGTGGTAGTAGATGCTCTGACGCCAATTCTTCACGTTGTCGCCGTTGGTGAGTACTGGCACGAGCGAACGTCCCGGCATGTCCTTCGGCTGCTGAACGCCGGCGAGGGCGAGGAACGTAGGCGCATAGTCGATGTTCTGCACAAGGCGGTTGCATACAGAGCCTGGCTTGGTGTGACCCGGGTAGCTCACGATGAGCGGAGTGCGTAGCGACTCCTCGTACATGAAACGCTTGTCGAACCAACCGTGCTCACCCATGTAGAAGCCCTGGTCGGAGGTGTAGACAATCATCGTATTGTCGGTGAGTCCGTTCTTGTCGAGATAGTCGAGCACACGACCCACGCTCTCGTCAACACTTGCTATCACAGACATATAGTCGCGTATGTACACCTGATACTTCCAGTTGTCGAGGTCCTTGCCCTTGAGCTGCGCCTCGAGCAGACGACGGTTGCGCGGGAAGTAGTAGCGTCCCCAAGCCGAACGCTGTTCAGGAGTCATACGGTTTATCTCGCCCATTAGAGCATTGTACGAATCCTGACTGTCGGGGTTGTTAAGGTCGAGCATTTCGGGCACTTTGAAGTCCTGCTCCCAACGCATGTCGCGCGTGACGGACATCTTCTGCGTGCGAGCGGCAGAACCGCGCGTAGCATAGTCGTCGTAGAAGTTCTCCGGCATCGGGAACTCAACGTCGTCGTACATACCGAGATATTTCAGGTTTGCCTGCCAGTTGCGGTGCGGTGCCTTATGGTGCAGAAGCAGACAGAATGGTTTCGACGGGTCGCGATGCTCGATGAAGTCGAGAGCATGGTCGGTGGTAAGGTCTGTAGAGTAGCCCTCCTCAACGACGAACTCGTTGTTGGTGTCGGTGCCACGATACTGCGGATTCCAGTACTGTCCTTGGTCGTTATACACATGATAGTAGTCGAAACCCTTCGGGTCACAACCCATGTGCCACTTGCCCACAACGGCAGTCTGATAGCCAGCCTTCTGCAGCAGTTCGGTGAAGAACGTGCGCGTGGTGTCGATGCCCTCGCCCAGCTGACGCTGGCCGTTCTGATGGCTGTACTGACCGGTCATAAGGCAGGCGCGCGACGGCGTAGAGAGCGAGTTCTCGACGAAGGCGCGGTCGAAGCGCATACCACGCTCGGCGAGACGGTCGATATTCGGGGTCGGTGCGAGCTTTGAGAGTGCGCTGCCGTATGCGCTTATGCACTGGTAGGCATGGTCGTCGCACATGATGTAAACAATGTTAGGGTGCTGCTGCGCCTTCTGCTGCTGGGCGTACGCTGCCGTAACGCAGGAGAGGGCTGCAAGAGAAAGAATAGATTTGCTGTTCATTGTTTTTATTTCTGTAGATTGTTTTTCTTGGAGAGCGGTCTTAAGGGGAGCGTTTAAGCCGAACTAAGCCTCTTTAAGCCTGTCTAAGCCTTTGCTAATTCAAAATTGAACAATTCCTCATCGGCGAAGCCGACAATTAATAATTAATAATTAAAAATTAATAATTCATAAGGTATTCAGCGAAGATGCGTGCTGCGCTCTCCACCTTTGCTGCACACGGGCGTGTCTTGTAGTATTCGGCTGTGCGTGGCGAGGCAACGTAGCTCGACTGCGCTTTCTCATGCCCCTTCAGTCCGAGCAGCTCGGCACAGACTACCGATCCGTTCTGCACCTTAAACTCGTCGAGCAGTTCCTGCACTACCTTATAGCACATCGACTTGCCCTTGCGGTCGGCACCGTCAATCTGTCCGCGGTCGAGTCCGGCGAGGATAACGATGCCCGAGACGGCACCGCACATCATGCGCATACGCCCTACTCCGCCACCGAAGCCTGCCGCAATACGCTTCGCCATCGTGTCGTCGAGGTTGTACAAGTCGGCGAAGGCAGCCACAACCGACTGACAGCAGCCGTAGCCCTGCATGAAGTTGTCCACCGCACACTGTACACGTGCCTCAAGTTCGGGAGTAAGAGGTTGTTTATCTGTTGATTTGTCCATACTGCTTAGGTTTTAATATATTAGGGAGAGATGTATCAAATATATAATATACCGCATCCTCCCCCCCTACTGTTCACTTTAGTGGTTCAACGTGAATGTTTATGTGCGTGCGCTCGCCGAAATGGCTGCGCAGCTTGCGCTCGATGTTCGTGGCGTGGGCGTGCGACTCGTTGAGCGAGATGTTGCCCGGCATACGCAGGTGCATCTCTATGGCTATGCGACTGCCGATGCGACGTGTGCACAGATGGTGCATTCCGCTCACCTCGGGCTCGCTCTGCACAATCTCTGCTATCTGCCGCTCCTCTGCGTCGGGCAGACTCTTCTCGAGCAGTTCGTCAAGCGCACCACTCACGAGCATGGCTGCCGTGCGTATGATGAAGATGCTCACCACAACGGCGGCTATCGGGTCGAGCACCGCCCACTCCTTGCCGAGGAAGATGGCTCCGCCGATGCCTATGGCTGTGCCAATGGAGGAAAGCGAGTCGCTACGGTGGTGCCATGCGTTGGCTATGACCGCCTGCGACTGCACCTCCTTGCCCACCTTGACGGTGAAGCGGTAGGTCCACTCCTTCAGCATAATGCTGAAGAGTGCCGCCCACAAGGCTACAATGCCCGGTTGTTCGATTGGAGCACCGTTGAATGCAGCCCACGTGCGGTAGGAGCCACTATATAATATGTATAGTCCGACACAGAGCAACGCCACACCTATAAAAGATGTGGCGAGTGTCTCGTATTTGCCATGACCATAGTCGTGGTCCTTGTCTTCGGGCTTTGAGCTTATCTTCACGAACAACACCACTACGATGTCGGTAAGGAAGTCGGACAAGGAGTGCACGGCATCGGCTATCATAGCTGCCGAGCCACCCAGGATGCCTGCCATGAACTTGAACACCAACAGCACCACGTTCACCACGCTGCCCATGAGCGTGACGAAGTAGATGCGGTGCTCTCTGTCTTTTGTTTCCATATCAGATTAGAACTCGCTTGTAAAGTGGAACTTGATGTGCTTGAAGTCCTGCTGCGCCATCGAGAGCACGTAGCCAGAGTCGGCGAGGAACACATCGCGACCGTCGCGGTCCTTCGCCATGTACTGATACTTGCGCTTCTTGAACTGGTCAAGCTCTTCTGCATCGTCGCTCTCTATCCAGCACGCCTTGTGCAGGTGTACTGGCTCCCAACGACACTTGGCGTTGTACTCGTTCTCAAGACGGTATTGGATGACCTCGAACTGGAGCTGGCCCACGGTGCCTATAATCTTGCGACCGTTGAACTGGTTGACGAACAACTGTGCCACACCTTCGTCCATGAGCTGATTGATGCCCTTCTCAAGCTGCTTCGCCTTCATCGGGTCGTCGTTCTCGATGTACTTGAACATCTCTGGTGAGAACGAGGGAAGTCCGCGGAAGTGGAGTTTCTCGCCGTCGGTGAGCGTGTCGCCAATCTTGAAGATGCCGTTATCGGGCAGACCAACGATGTCGCCCGGCCATGCCTCGTCGATGGTGCTCTTGCGCTGAGCCATGAACTGTGTGGGCGAAGAGAAGCGCAATGTCTTGCCCTGGCGCACATGCAGATAGGGCTTGTTGCGCTCGAACTTACCGCTGCACACCTTGCAGAAAGCGATACATGAGCGGTGGTTGGGGTCGATGTTGGCAGTAATCTTGAAGATGAAGCCCGTGAACTTCGGCTCTTCGGGGTCTACCATGCGTTCCTCTGCCTTTGTGGGGCGTGGCGACGGAGCTATCTTGATGAAGCAGTTGAGCAGCTCCTGCACACCGAAGTTGTTGAGAGCCGAACCAAAGAATACTGGTGCCACCTCTGCCGAGCGGTATGTCTCTACGTCGAACTTAGGATATACGCCGTCGATGAGTTCAAGGTCGTCACGCAACTGCTGCGCATCCTGCTCGCCAATCTGTGCGTCGAGTTCTGGCGAGTGTATATCGACCTCCACCTTCTCCGTCACGCGCTGCTTGTCGGGCTTGAAGAGGTCGAGCTTCTGCTCGAAGATGTTGTACACGCCCTTGAACTTGGCACCGATATTGATAGGCCATGAGAGCGGGCGCACGCTGATCTGCAACTCCTCCTCCAGCTCGTCGAGCAAGTCGAACGGGTCGCGACCCTCGCGATCCATCTTGTTGATGAAGATGATTACGGGGGTGTTGCGCATACGGCACACCTCCATAAGCTTACGTGTCTGTGTCTCCACACCTTTCGCTCCGTCGACCACGATGATAGCAGAGTCGACAGCTGTAAGCGTGCGGTAGGTATCCTCACAGAAGTCCTGGTGACCCGGAGTGTCGAGGATATTCACCTTGTAGCCTTCGTAGTCGAACTCCATAACTGATGTTGACACCGAGATACCGCGCTGCTTCTCAATCTCCATCCAGTCGGACGTAGCACTCTTGCGTATCTTGTTGTTCTTTACTGCACCTGCCACCTGAATCTGTCCACCGAAGAGAAGGAACTTCTCGGTGAGCGTTGTCTTACCGGCATCAGGGTGTGATATGATGGCGAAAGTTCGCCTGCGTTCTATTTCTTGATTCATATTTTTCTTTAATGGAGATTAAGCCGAACTAAGCCTTCTTAGGCCTTTCTAAGCCGAGAAGTTGGCTTTTTACTCTTTTACTTTTTTACCCTTTTACTTTTTTACTTTTAAATCTCCTCGTCGTCAAACTTGAGACCCTCAGTCTTGTCCTTGATGTGATAGTCGCTGAGCATACCGAGGAAGGTTGAAATCTCCTTGATGGCGTGCTCCGTGTCGGGACTTATCGTCTTGTGCTGCAGGCGCAGCATCATTGTGCCGTATAGCGCATTGAGGCAGGTCTCCACCTCGTTCACGTCCTTGTCGCCCTTGTTGCGCAGCTCCACGATGAACGGCAACACACGATAGTACTCGGCGTTGTAAAACGGGAAGCGCGAGCTTTGCAGCAGCTGGTTGTGCAGGTCGTTCATGTCCTTCACAACAATCTGATTGATGGCGAGATGACCGCCCTCGCGCTTGCCTTCCGAGTTCATCATAGTGATGAGAGCACCATACCAGTCGACCATCTCCGCACGCTGCTCGTCGGTATAGTCAGCGAAGCGCGCGATGTACTCGTTCTTGATGCGCGACAGCTGGCAGCCATAGGCGCGGATAATATCCTCCACCTGCCACATATAGAGCACGAACTCCGCCGTGCTCTTCTTTCTTAATTCTTGAGAAATAAACATAATTATCTTATTCTTTTAGGCCTTGTTCTGGCAGCGTCTAAGCCGAACCAAGCCTCTTTAAGCCTTTCTAAACCCTCCCCGACAGAGAGGGTTGGGAGGGGCTCCCTTTAAACCTTTCTAAATCTTCCCCGACGGGGAGGGTTGGGAGGGGCTCCTTTTTACTTTTTTACTCTTTTACTTTTTTACTCTTAATACGGCAGTGTGTACAGATTGAACACCGTGCCAAGGAGCATAATCAGCGAGAAGATGACCACGATGCAGCCCACCACACGATTGATGATGAGGATGCCGCTCTGGTCGAACTTGCCGCGCACCTTGTCTACGAGCCACGACAGACCAAACCACCACAGCATAGCACCAAACACTATGCTTGCATAACCTATAGACATCTCCAACGGACGCTTCGGCACCACAAAGGCAAACTGAGCAAAGAGAAAGATGAAGAGGAAGATGATAAGCGGATTGGAGAGTGTCACCAAGAACGCCGTGAAGCAGTTGTGCATCAGCGTGCCCTTCTGCGGTTTGTTGCTCCGATGAATATTCTTCGTCGGGTTGGAGCGATAGCAGTAGATGCCAAACAACAGCAATACAATACTGCCACTTATCTGAAGCATAAAACGCGTACGCTCGTTGCTTACAAGATCCATGACAAAACTCATACCGACACCCGTAAACAACGCATATATAAAGTCGCTGATACAAGCACCGATACCCGTAACAAAACCATACCAGCGACCTTTATTCAGAGTTCGTTGTATGCAAAGCACCCCCACCGGACCCATCGGGGCCGATGCCATGATGCCAATCAGTATTCCATGGAATACAAAGTCTAAAATATCTAATTGAATTGGAAAGTGCATAACAATTGCAAAATTGCGAATTTTATGCGATATAGGCAAATTTTAGTGTTAAAACTTTGTGCGATTAAGACATTTTTAATACCTTTGCCCATAGACAAAACACTCGTTTACTTGTTAACTTGTCAACTCGCTTACGAGCAACTTGTCAACTCGTCAACTCGTCAACTATTCTATTAATTTACTAAATAAAAACAAAAAATGACAGAAGATTTATTGAAACCGTATGTAATCGGTTTGGACCTCGGAGGCACAAACTCTGTGTTTGGTATCGTTGACAGCCGTGGTGAAATCAAAGCTACCACAGCCATCAAGACCCAGGGATATGGTAACAATGTTCAGGCTTACGTAGACGCAGCTGTAGAGGCTCTGCAGATCATCATCGACCAGGTAGGTGGCATCAGCAAGATTAAGGCTATGGGTATCGGCGCTCCTAACGGCAACTACTACAACGGCACCATCGAGTTCGCTCCGAACCTTGAGTGGGGACGCGACGGCGTAGTGCCTTTGGCTAAGCTCTTCAGCGACAAGCTCGGCATTCCAGTAGCACTCACCAACGACGCTAACGCAGCAGCCATCGGCGAGATGACCTACGGCGTAGCTCGCGGCATGAAGAACTTCATCGTCATCACTCTCGGCACAGGCGTCGGCTCTGGCATCGTAGTGAACGGACAGCTCGTTTATGGTTGCGATGGTTTCGCCGGCGAGCTCGGTCACGTTATCGTGAAGGAGAACGGACGCGACTGCGGATGCGGACGCAAAGGCTGCCTCGAAACCTACTGCTCGGCTACTGGCGTAGCACGCTCAGCACGCGAGTTCCTCGCTAACAGCGACGAGCCTTCATTGCTCCGCGAACTCGACCCAGAGAAGATTACTTCTTACGACGTGTCTATGGCTGCTGCCAAGGGCGACAAGATCGCTCTCGACATCTACGAGTTCACAGGCCGTCTGCTCGGCGAGTCGTGCGCTAACTTCGCAGCCTTCTCTTCACCAGAAGCATTCATCTTCTTCGGTGGCCTAACAAAAGCAGGTGCTCTTATCATGGACCCGATCAAGAAGGCATACGACGAGAATGTGCTCAACATCTTCAAGGGCAAGGCTAAGTTCCTCGTAAGCGCTCTCGAAGGCTCTTCAGCAGCCGTGCTCGGTGCATCAGCAGTAGGCTGGGATATCCAGAAGTAACCTCAGGGGGTGCACTTTTAGGGGGTGCACTTTCAGGGGGTGCACTTGTCTCAAGTGCACCAACCGAGTAAGAAGTGCACCAACCGAGCAAGAAGTGCACCAACCGAGCAAGAACTGCTCCAACAAACATAGTCCTATAAAGACAATGTGCAACCATGCACAAAGCCTTTATAGGACTTTTTTCGTATTCAAAAGACCCTGAAAGCGATTTTTGTGTTCTAAAATTTGGCGATTTGGCACATTCATATTATTTTTGCATTTACATAATCGTTTAACCCAAATCTATTAGCCAACCCCCAAATATGTACGCAATCATCATCAACGCCGTAGCCATCATCATAGGCAGTGCCATCGGAGCCTTGTTTCAGCGAGGCATCAGCGAGAAATATGTCAACGTCCTCAACACCGCAATGGGACTTTGCGCCATCACCTTAGGTGCGAATGTTGCGATGGAAAGTATGCAGAAGTCAGAATACCCAGTGCTCTTCATCTTCTGCCTGTCTATTGGCGGACTCATCGGCACACTTCTCAAAATGGATCAACACATGGATCGCGCCACACGTAGCATCTCAGGCAGCAACCTTGCCGAAGGCATCACCACCGCCATTCTACTCTGCTGCGTCGGCACACTCGCTATGATGGGTCCCGTGATGAGCGCACTCTACGACGACAACACCTATCTCATGACTGCCGCCACGCTCAACTTCGTCACCGTTTTGGTACTCGCCTCGTCGTACGGTTTCGGCATAGCACTCACTGGCATCGCTGTGTTCGTATGGATGTCGTCAATCTACGGCATAGCACTGCTCTCGCAGTCGCTCATCTCCCACGAACTTATCACCGAAGTGTCGCTCGTCGGAGGCATACTCATCACCGCTTCCGGCTTAGGCATACTGCACATCAAAGACTGCAAGACCATCAATCTGCTTCCTGCCCTCTTCATGCCTATTTTTTTCTTCGCACTGCGCGCCCTTTGCGCCCAGTTAGGCATCAATTTCTAACTTAATAAACCATCTTGTTTGACTTTTGATACACAGCCAAACTATTAACTATTAGAATAAAAAAATTGTGGCGCAACTCTCAACGAGCTGCGCCACAATCACTATGTTTAACTTGAAAAAATTTCGTAATCAATGAAGATTCTCACGAGCCTTCATGGCTACCTTGTTAAACAATCGTTACCTTAAACCTAATAACTAAAAACCTAAATCTATTACTACTAACCTAAACAATCTATTAATCTTTTGACGATGCAAAGGTATAAACAATCTACTGTTTGCGCAAACAATCAGAGCAAAACATTCAAATTTTCGCCTCTTTATTGACTTAAATCAACATGTATGCACGAACACAAACGTCTTTTCACTGATTTTTAGCATCGTTTCGTTGAAAACCTAAACCGCCGTCGACTCTCGGTCTATGATTTCGCCGCGCAGCACGATGTCCTCTGCACACTTCGCACTGTCGGCGACATGAGCCATAAGCAGCCGGCAAGCCTCAGCAGCCATTTGTTCGATGGGTTGCTCCACAGCAGTTATCGTGGGGAAAACGAGCGTGCAGAGCGCTGTGCCCGACATGCAGCAGATGCGGGCGTCTGCCGGTATGCGCAGTCCGCGCTTCTGCATAATGTTCTTTGCACCGATAAGCGCAGTTTCTGTGAATCCGAACACGGCGTCGAACGGAATGTTTCTGTCAAGAAAGGCAGACATTACGTCGCTTCCCTCGTCGGCGCTCAACGCTGGAGGCAGCACGAGCGTCTTGTCGTAGGCTATGTGAAACTTCTCGAGAGCGTCGCGGTAGCCGCGCAGGCGTTCGTAGCCATTGCGTATGTGCGCCGGTCCGGCAATGTGCACGATGCGCTTGCAACCGCTGCGTATGAGCTGCTCCACCATGAAGAACGACATGATATAGTCGTCGAGGCGCACCTGCGAAGCGTCGCCCCACTCCAGCGTGCGGTCGAAGAACACCATCGGTATACCGCGCCCTATGACACGGCGGTATACATCGATATTCTTCTCCTTGTCGCAGACGCTGATAAGTATGCCGTCAACCATGCACTTCTCCATCATCTCTATATTCAAGCGCTCCTGTTCGGCATTCTCGTTCGACGTAGCGATGAGCACGTTGTAGCCATGCTTGCGCAGTATGGTCTGCGCATGGCCGATGAAGGTCATGTAGAACGTGGTGACTATCTCGGGGATGATGATAGCTATGTTGTGCGAGCTTTGCCTGCGCAGGCTCACCGCCAGTTCGTTGCGCTGGTAGCCCATGCGTCGAGCTGTCTCGGCGATGAGTTTCATGGTTTCCGCCTTCACGTTCGAGGCGTCGCCCGAAAGGGCGCGCGACACGGTAGACTTGGATATGCCGAGTTCGTTGGCTATATCTTTTATAGTAATGTATTTGGACATTGCTTATGGTTTTAGTTACTGTACATAATTATAATGCAAAATTAGTAAAAAATTTTCTTATGCAGAAGTAATGTCAGCCATAAACTGCGACTGCGTACGCTTAGGCACACCGCGGAGCCTATAATTGGGAACGATTGCGCCAATCGGGAACGGTTGCGGGAACGGTTGCGTAATTTATCTTATATTTCTCTCTTTTTTCTTTTGCAGGAAACGCTTAACTTTGCGTCAGAAAATAACAAAAAACCTAAAAGAAATATGAAAACTACTTCAAGCAAGGGCCACGTGCCTTTCATCAGCAAGTTTGCCTATGGTATGGGCGATGTAGGATGCAACTTCAGTTGGATGTTCGTAAGCAACTTCCTCATGATTTTCTACACCGACGTGTTCGGCATCGGCATGAGTGCCGTAGCCACACTGATGCTCGTATCGCGCATCTGGGATGCCGTGAACGACCCTATCATCGGAACACTTACCGACAAGACCCACTCGCGCTGGGGACGCTTTCGTCCGTGGCTTCTCTTCGGCGCTCCCGTAACGGCTCTCGTTCTCATACTCACGTTCTGGGCGCATCCCGACTGGAGTCAGACAGCTAAGATTGTGTACATGGCTGTCACCTACTGCATACTCGTGCTCGGATATACCTGCGTAAACCTTCCCTACGGCACTCTCTGCGGCGCAATGACCCAGGACATCGACGAACGCGCCAAGCTGAACACAAGCCGCTCCGTAAGCGCAATGATAGCCATCGGCGTGCTTAACATCATCACCGTTCCGCTTGTGACGTTCTTCGGAAAAGGCAACGCACAGTTCGGTTATCTCGCCGTGGCTATAATATATGGTATTATCTTCGCAGCCTGCCACCTGTTCTGCTTCAGCAAAACAAAAGAGGTGGTTGAGGTGCTGGTAGGACAGAAACTTCCCATATCGGTGCAGCTGAAGTCGGTGCTGAAGAACCGCCCTTACCAGCTCGCCATCCTCGGACAGTTCCTCTTCGGATTCATTCTCTACGGACGCAACGCCGACATTCTCTACTACTTCACATACGTAGAAGGCTCAGCTACGCTCTTCAGCTACTATTCAATGGCTATCGTTCTGCCGTCGATCGTTGGTGCAGCCTGCTTCCCGTGGATGTTCCGCAAGACCGGCAACAAGGGCTATGCGGCAGCTGTCTTCGCACTGCTCTGCGGCGTGTTCATGGCGCTGCTCTACTTCTTCAGCCCTAACACTTCACCCGTCGAGTTCTACGTATGCTCGGCTATAGCATGGTTCTTCTTCTCGGGCTTCAACACAGCTATATACGCCATCATCCCCGACTGTGTAGAGTACGGCGAATGGAAGACCGGCGTACGCAACGACGGTTTCCAGTATGCCTTTGTGTCGCTCGCCAACAAGATGGGCATGGCGCTCGGCACAGCAATGTTCGCCCTGGCGCTCGACTCAGCAGGATATGTGGCTGGTGCAGAACAGAACGCCGACGTGATAGCCATCATGCGTCACACCTTCTCTACCATACCTGGCGCACTCTGGGTGATCACAGCCTTCTGCCTCTGCTTCTACAAGCTCCACCGCAACGTCTATAACAAGATTGTGGACGAACTGAAGGCAATAAAGAACAAGGTGGAAAGCATTTAAAAGTAAAAGAGTAAAAAGTAAAAAAGTAAAAAGATAAAAAGGCGAAAAATAAAAGAGTAAAAAGGAAAAACTTAAATAAACAATAATCATAAAGAATCCATAAAAATATTACAACTATGAGACAAGCAGTATTAGTAGCACCCAAGCACATCGAATTCAAGGAGGTAGCAGCACCTAAGGCAGAAGACCTCAAGGAGCACCAGATACTCGTCAACATCAAGCGCATCGGCATCTGCGGCAGCGAGATTCACTCTTACCACGGACTCCATCCCGCTACGTTCTACCCCGTAGTTCAGGGTCATGAATATTCTGCTGTTGTTGTGGCATGCGGCAGCGCTGTAACGGTATGCAAGCCTGGCGACAACATCACAGCTCGTCCGCAGCTGGTTTGCGGCGAGTGCAACCCTTGTAAGCGCGGACAGTATAACGTATGCGAACATTTGCGCGTGCAGGCTTTCCAGGCTGACGGCTGCGCACAGGACTTCTTCGTCATCGACGACGACCGCGTAGTGAAACTGCCAGAAGGCATGAGCCTCGACTTCGGCGCAATGATTGAGCCGGCGGCTGTAGGCGCACATGCAAGCAACCGCACCGACGTGAAGGGCAAGAACGTAGTGGTGAGCGGAGCCGGAACCATCGGCAATCTCGTAGCCCAGTTCTGCAAGGCACGCGGAGCAAAGCGCGTACTCATCACCGATGTCAGCGACCTGCGCCTTGAAAAGGCTCGCGAATGTGGCATCGCCGACACACTGAACATCACAAAGCACCCACTTAAGGAGGCTGCAAAGGAACTCTTCGGCGACGAGGGCTATCAGGTGGGCTTCGAGGTGGCTGGCGTTGAGGCATCGATACGCTCGCTCATGGAGACCATAGAGAAAGGCAGCGACATCGTTGTGGTGGCGGTGTTCGCTAAAGACCCTGCACTCAGCATGTTCCACCTCGGCGAGCACGAGCTCCGACTCATCGGCTCGATGATGTACCGCCACGAGGACTATCAGACCGCCATCGACTATGTGTCGCGCGGCATCGTAAACCTCAAGCCGCTCGTAAGCAACCGCTTCGCATTTGAGGAGTACGACGACGCATACAAGTATATCGACTCGCACCGCGAGACTTCAATGAAGGTGATTGTAGACCTTGAGCAGAAGCCCGCAAAATAAGACAGATTAAAGCATCGCTACCATCCGCCACACAGCACCTTGTACATCCTAAACATGGTGATCTGCTTGTCGCGGATGGAGTATTTGTTTTTAAGCACTATAAAAATACTAATATTTGTCAAGATAACAAAATTAAACGCTTCTTTTTTTGTCTATATGAATTATATAGGTAAGCATTAAATATTCTGTTGGAAGCATAAACATCACTCTTAATGTACTGCATTGCATTAGGAGATACGATGCACGTATAGCATAAAACCTTTGGGAACGTTTGCGCAAAATGGGAACGTTACCGCAAACGTTCCCAAGAAACAAGGATTATTTTTGCTTTGAGACCTTTTCTGTATAGCGTAAATTTGCAAGCGTAAAGTATTAATAATAAAAACCTAAACCTTGCAAATGAAACATTTTAAGACTTCCATTCTGGCTTCAGCCATGTGCCTTGCGGCTTCGTCGTTATGCCAGACAGCTTCTGCTCAGATTCATCTCACCGCCGACTTGCAAAATAACCATCTCTGGCGTGGTATGGAGGTGGCTGACGGCTGCCTTATCCTCACCGACCTGAGCTATACGTTCGGCGCAGGACACGCCACACTCGGACTGTGGGGTGGCACCAACACACGAGGCAACTACAAGGAGTTCAACCACTACGTAACGCTTCGAGGCGCAGGCTTCGAGTTCTGCGCTATGGACACATACAACTTCTCGCCGGGCGCTACGTACAACAACCGCCAATACTTCAACTATAAGGCGCACCAGACGGGACGCTTCCTCAACTGCACGCTCAACTACCGCTTCCAACAGCCTCGATTTCCGCTGCTGCTGAGCTGGTCGACCATTATGTTCGGACGCGACCGGTCTGCGGATAACACAGAGCAGAAATACTCTACATTCGTCTACGCCGAATACCCCGTCTACAAGAAGGACGGATGGCAGGTGGATGCCGGTGTGGGCGGAGCGTTCGCTCTGAACAAGGCTGGCGAGAAGCAGAACTTCTACGGCGAGACATCGGGCGTGGTGCATACTCAGCTGAAAGTGAGCTACGACCTAAAGATAGGTTCGTACACGGTGCCGGTGCATGCTATGGGCATGTGGAACCCGCAGTCGGAGAAGGCTTACTTTCAGATTGGCGCACAGCTGATACATCTTTAAATCGAACGACTCACTCGGAAAAGCGAAACCATATTTTTTTAAAACAATACACACAATGAACATTAAAGACTTCACAACGGGCGTACAACACATCGGTATCCCGACAAACAACATTGAGGAGACCATCAACTTCTACCTCACACTGGGGTTTGAGGTAGCCCTTCGCACCGTGAACGGCGCAGAGGAGGTGGCGTTCCTTCAGCTCCACAATCTCGTGATTGAGACCTATCAGAACCATCAGGCGGCTATGGCGTACGGCGCCATCGACCATATTGCCATCGACGTTAAGAACATCGACGAGCTGTTTAAGGTTGTGCAGCGTGCCGGACTGAAGATGCTCGACACCAAGGTCAACGGTCTGCCCTTCTGGGAGAACGGCGTGAAGTTCTTCACCATCGAAGGACCGAACAAGGAGAAGATTGAGTTCTGCGAGAAACTCTGATTAGTTGAGAGTTGAGAGTTATTCAACTTTCAACTCTCAATTTTCAACTGAATACTATTTCTTCTTTATCTCGTAACCTATTTTCTTGAAAGCCTCAACATAGTCGTTGTATTTGGCCTTTCTGCCGTCGTACACGATTGTCACTTTCTGATCGTCTACAGAGGTTGCGATTTTCTTTGTGCCTTTCACAAAGCGGATGTTGCTCTTTATCTTCTTCTCACAGTTCTGACAGTGCATCTGCGGCTGCGTTGTTACTACCAATGTGTCGGCTGCGGTCTGTGCGAAGCTGTTGCCGGCAAGCATGAGCATAAATGCCATTAAAAGATTCTTTTTCATATTATCCTTATTTTATATTGGTTACTATATTTTGGTTACTATAACTTCTCAAGTTTGAAGCGTACTCCTACGTAAGCCATCGCTCCCGTAACGGGTCCCCACACTTGTGTGGCGTCGAACGCCGCGCTCCACGGGTGATGTGCATGGCGTATCGGGTCGTCAATCTTATAGTTGGTGAGATTCTCTCCGCCGACGTACAGACTGAAGCGGTGGAACTCTCTGGTCACCTGCGCCTGCAACTGGAAGTAGGCAGGATAGCTACTCTGGTCGTACAGCTCGCCGCCACCGTTCAGCTGACCCGTCACGTCAAACTGCCACAGTTCGAGCGGCGTCTTATACGAGAGCGTGAGCAAGCCTTTGTAGCGCGAAGTGAGGGGTTTCTGTCGCAGACTGCCGTCGTAGGTACACTTCACGTCGTTAAGACGGAAGGCGGCTGTGGCTGTCATGCCGCTGAACAGTGCGTATGTAGCATCAACCTGAAAGGTGTGACTATAGCTATTGCCGTCGAGATTCTCGAAGCGAAGCGTGTGCAGTCCACTCGCTCCGTCGAAGTTCATTATCATCTGATTGACGAAATCGGTGTAGTAATACTCTGCGTTCAGCTCCAGATTTCTGCCGAAGAGCGGTATATTGAAACCCAACGAAGCACCCGTGTTCCATGCTTCCTCCTGTTTTAGGTCGGGCGATACGAATATCTCTCTACCACTTGCCAGGAGCGACACGTTCTCAGCCAGAGCATGTGGCGAGCGATAGCCCTTGCCCACCGAGGTGCGGAGCGTGACGATGCTGTTCGGAGAGTATTTTACGTGCAGACGCGGCGTGAAGAAACCGCCGTAACGGTTCGAATGGTCCCAACGCACGCCAGGCATAACCGTGAGCTTTTCGCCAAACTTATATGTATATTGTGCATACACACCCGGTGTCGTCTCCTTAGAAACAGTGCTCTCAGCTCGTGCCAGTGTGCCCAACGGATTGAAGCGTTCGTCGTAATAGTCGTGGTTGAGCGATGCACCGACGCTCAGGTTGTGATGCTCCGTGATGTCGGTTTCGAACATCAGCTGCGCATATCCGTTCTTCTGGGTGACATCATACTCGGTGCGTCCGAACATGTTGTCTGCATCGTGCCACGATCCGTGCAGCATAAGTGCGACGGACGTGTTATGGTCGGCGTTCAGCGTAAAGCCGTTCTTCCACTGTGCCTCGTAGCGGTTGGTCTTCACCGATGTGGTGTAGAGAGGTTCAGACGACGAATCAGCCGAGTGCTTACGGCTCTGCCCTCCATTGCGCTCGTCGTGCAAGCCGCGCAACATCAGCTGACTGATCCAGCGTGGCGACACATACGCCCAGCGGTGCATCACATTATACTGGCGCAACTTCGGCATATCCATAAAGCCGTCGCTGTTGCCGTCGTGGTCCATCTGTCGGTTCTCGAAGTGGAGAAGTGTTGCGGTAGAAAGGCGTTCGTTGAGATGAACGCTTCCGTCGAGGTTCACCTCCGTTTTCAGTTCGCTGTCCTGATAGACGTTCGCTCTGATGCCATCGGTGCCTTGCGGCTTCAGAAACTCTATGTTTATCTGTCCCGTTGTGCTTTCGTATCCGTTCTTCACGCTCGACGCTCCCTTGCTCACCTGTATCGACTGCATCCAGGGACCCGGCACATAACCTAAGCTGTATGGCAGGGCTGCGCCTCGCAGGTTGGGCACGTTCTCGGTGAGCATCTGCACGTACGTGCCGCTCAGTCCGAGCAGCTTTATCTGGCGCGCTCCGGTGGCAGCGTCGCTGTAGCTCACGTCTACCGACGGATTGGCTGTGAACGACTCGCCTAAGTTGCAGCAAGCCGCACGTATCAGTTGTCCCTGCCCTATTATCTCGGCGTTGTCAACCCGGAATCTCGACTTGATGCCGTTCGTGGCTTTCACCACCACGGCTTTCAGCTCACGTGTATCGGCTATGCTATCAGTCTGCGCCAGCATCTGCTGCGACACAAACGTATATCCTAATAAACCAATCAATATTTTTCTCATACAATTAACCTTTCTAACAATCTCTAAACCTTTATTACTTTATTACAATGCATCCAGTGGTGTTCTGCCTGGTTTCTCAAGTTCGCGAAACACCTTCGGGGTCATACCCGTTACTTGCTTGAACTGTGAGGACAGATGCGCCGGCGAGCTATAACCAAGCCTATATGCAATCTCACTTGTTGAAAGCTGACTATAGCAAAGCAGCTCCTTGGCGTATTCAATGCGATGCAGAATGGAGAACCGCTCTATAGTAACGCCTCTCACTTCGGAGAACAGCTTGCTTAACGTGCTGTAGTCCTTATTGAGATGATGCGATAGATAATCGGACAGTCTAGGACGCTCCTCATCCATCCTTACCCATTGCTGTACGGCGATGCGTATCTGTTCGACCAACTGCGAGCGTGGGTCGTCGAGCAACTCAAAGCCTATGCCGTGCAACTTCCTTGCAAGAGAAAGACGCTGCTCGTCAGTAAGCTCCGGCTCTATCTCTGCATCGCCCAAACTTATTGACTTCACTGTCAGACCTTCTGACTCAAGAATCGCCTTCGCCGCCGAGATGCAGCGCGGACAAACCATGTTCTTTATCAATAGCTTCATCGGCGTATATATTTATCTCTTTGATTACGGTGCAAAGTTATAGATTTTCAATAAATTATTTATACAGAATTAAGGAGAATGCTTACATATTTTTATATTATCAACTATTAGTGTCACGATTTTAACTGTACACTAATGATATATCTCAATTAAGTAAGCAAAAAAATCTGCCATATCTCCCAGAATCGCCGCAACTCTCACAGTACAAGCACAATAAAGGCTGGAAGATGTTCTGCTAATCGAGTTATCTTCCAGCCTATCTTCCAGCCTCAACAGCCTATCTTCCAGCCGTTGCTTCTGTATACTAACCATTTTATTTTCTATATCCTCTAAGTCCGTACCACAAGAGCACAAACTCGCAGAAGAGCGATATGGTCCATGTGAACTGCCATGCACCTATCCAGTCTGCCATCATGCCCTGCAGCACGGGGAACACCGCACCGCCGAACACACCCATCATGAACACGCCCGAAGCGCGCGAGGTGTACTCGCCGAGTCCGTCGACGGCAAGCGTGAACACGCAGCTCCACATTACGGAGTGGAACAAGCCGACGGCTGACAAGAGCCACAGATTCTCGGTGAGCATTGCGGCTGTCATGAGCACTATAGCGCCGAGCGCAACGGTGATGAGCATAGGGCGCGGCTTCACGCTCTTCATCGAAGCCGACACCATACGCCCGATGAGAAAGCCGCCCCAATAGATTGTGGCGAGCAAGGCTGGCGACACATTCAATCCGCCGTCGCTCAGCTCCATAGCATGAAGGTTGATATTGTTGCCGATGCTCACCTCCGTACCTACGTAGAAGAAGATGGTGATGACGCCATACTTAAGATTGCGGAACGACCACACGCTGCGTGTGTTTCCGTCTGAAGCTGTTGCGTCGGTTGAGGCAGATCGTGTGCCCTCGATGTCGGGCAACGCGAGGCGGCGCGTTGTCATTGTTGTGACTACAATGCACAGAGTCATCAGTATGAACGGCAGCGTGAGCTGCGAAGCCTGCACGTTGTCGAGCGGCACACCGGCGAACATGATGCCCGTCACGAAGAGCGGCGCGATGGTTGTGCCGAACGAGTTGACGGCGCAGGTGAAGTTCATGCGCTGCACGGCGCTTGTGCCTGGCAGCGGATAGGCAGCGATGTACGGATTGATGACCACCTGAAGCATGGCGGCAGCCGTACCCATGAGGAACGAACCGACAAGGAACACGAAGTAGCCGAACGGCACAAAGTCGCCGTGTATAGCGACGCCTTCGCAGGGCACGTACTCGGCACAGAACGCAGAGGCGGTGTAGAACAGCAGTCCGCCGACCATCACTATGAGCGATCGCATCAGCGTACGCTTGTAGCCTATCTGGTTGAGCATACGCCCCGTGCGCGAGCTGTTGAGCAGATAGCCAAGGAAGAAGGCAAAGGAGACGAGTGTGGTGAGCGAGTTGCGCATCGTGGCGGCATCGGAGAGAAACGCCACCTTGAGCGGTCCCTGACACTGTCCGTTGACGGTGGTGAGGAAACCGACGATGAAGTATATAAAGGTGAGGAGCAGGAACGGACCTGCGGTCTTTAGGCTTAGGGTTTTCATATTATTTAGGGCTTTTAGGAGGGTTGAGAGTTTATCAGTTGAGAGTTTAGAGTTGAAAATTGAGAGTTGAGAGTTGAGAGTTATGATATGTAATGCAGCTGTAATATATAGCAAACATTTTTGGGGCTGTGGTAATCATAACTCTCAATTTTCAACTCTCAACTCTCAACCGATAAAACTCTCAACTATAATTTACAGAATTTCTTCGAGAGTCTTCATCGCTCCCTTGCTCTTTATGCTTTCCACCATGCGCAGATACGGCTGTGTGAAGTTGTGTGCTGCGCGCAGGTCGGTGCTGCGGAACGGAGAGAGCTGGAGGAAATCGAGCGGCTCGTCGCTGTCGATGAGCTTATGGTCGTCTACGGTGAGCCATGGGTCAGCCACCTCAAACTGCTCGCCGTTGTCGTCGGTGTGATACTTCAGATAGTGGCGGTAGGCGGCGAAGAGATAAGCCACGCGGATAAGCTCCTTGTCGTCGCCAATCATCTTCTCGAGGTTAGGCATCACGTACACGGGGAACTTCGAAGCGCCGTCGAAGCAGAGACGAGCCACCTGGTCGCTCACGGTGCGGTTGCCGAAGCGCTCGCAGAGCGTCTGCTTGTACAGTTCGAGGTCGGTGTCCTTCGGAGCGGGCACGTACGGAGTGATGTCGATGTCCATAAACTGGCGCACGAACTTGGCGATGCGCTCGTCGTGCATGGCAGCATCCACCTTGCGATAGCCGTAGAGGAACGACGGATAAGAGAGCAGCGTGTGAGAAGCGTTGAGCAGCGAGAGCTTCATGTTCTCGAACGCCGTAACGTCGTCGGTCATCTGTGCTCCGACGGTCTCCCATGCGGGGCGACCGGCAGCGAAGTTGTCCTCAACGACCCACTGTATGAAGTCCTCGCAGTAGACTGGTGCCTTGTCGTCGGTGCCGTTCTCCTTGTTCAGTCGCTCTATGTCCTCGGGGCGTGTGGCTGGCGTGATGCGGTCTACCATCGAGTTGGGGAACGTCACGTTCTTTTCCATCCACGCGGCGAGCTCCTGGTCCTGCGCCTCGACGAACGACATGAACGCGCGGCGTGCTGTGTTGCCGTTGTGCTGCAGGTTGTCGCAAGAGAGAATGGTGATAGGTCCGGCGCCCGAAGCCTTGCGGCGGCGGAGTCCTTCTGCTACGTAGCCGAAGGCTGTGAGCGGATTAGCAGGGTTGGCGATGTCGTGAGCCACCTGCGCGTTGTCGAGCATGAACTCGCCCGTCTGTCTTGATATGTTATAGCCGCCCTCGGTGATGGTGAGCGTTATGATGCGTATGTCGGGGTCGGCAATCTTGTCGAGTATAGCCTCCTTCTGCTCAATGCCCCAGTAGAGTTCTACGAGAGCGCCGAGACGATACACCTCGTTCTTGCCGTCGCGTCCGCATACGGTGAGCGTGTACTCGCCGTTCTGCTCCTTCAGAGCCTTGTACAGACGCTCGTCGCCGGGCAGAATCATTGCGCCACAGATGCCCCAAGAGCGCTGTGTGGGGTCTTCGAGCAGATGCGATGTCATGTACTCGAGGTGAGCGCGATGGAAGTTGCCTACACCAAAATGAAGGATACCAGCCTTTACCGAATTGCGGTCGTAAGAATACTTGTTGATAACGTTTGTTGCCATAATCTTTTTAAGTTATTAGTTATTGTTTTTTAGTTATTCGTTTCTCTTTTCGCTTGCAAAATTAAGCTGCAAAAAGATTATGGCAAAGAAAAAAACGGAGGCAAACTTTGGGAACGTTTCCGCAAACGTTCCCAAAATCTGCAAACGTTTTAAATCGGTTTTTCTGGTTGCGGAGCCGCTCTCCGCAACCGTTCTACTCGCCCGTAGAGGCTCTGCACTTCATCTCTGTGCGCAGCACTATGCGGCGGTTCTCGGCGTCGGGGTTGTTCACCTTCTCGAGCACCAGTTCGGCGGCGCGGCGGCCCATCTCGCCGAGCGGCGGCTCAACGGTGGTGAGCTTCGGGTAGACGATGGTTGAGAGTTCTGTACCCGAGAAGCCTGCCACAGCCACATCCTCGGGTATGCGTCGCCCGAGCTCGCGCAGGCGGTTCATGGCTCCGATGGCGAGTGTGTCGGTGAAGGCGTAGACGGCGTCAAACTCCACACCGCGGCGCACGAGGTCGTCTACAGCCGCTGCGCCATCGGCGAAGGTCATGCCGGTCTTCACAACGAGCTGCGGGTCGTACACGCCGAACTTCTCCATAGCCGCGCGATATCCGCGCGCACGCTCTACGGCGTTATATACGTCGTCGGGTCCGTAGAGATAGGCTATGCGGCGGCGACCGAGCCGCACGAGATGCTCTGCCATGAAGTAGGAGTCGTTGTTGTCGTCTATCATCACCTGCGGCATGTCGTCGAGCCCGTGGGGTATGCGGTCGTAGAAGACGATAGCCATGCCCGCAGCGGCAAGGCGGCGGTAGGTCTCAAGGTTGTGCTTGTGGCTGCACATGCTCACGATGAGTCCGTCTACCATGAACTCCTCCATCATCAGCAGACTCTCGTGCTCGCGGTTCGGGTCCTCGTCCGACTCGGCTATCATCACCTTCTGGTTGTTCTTGTAGAGCACGCTCTGTATGCCCGCCACCACCTGCGAGGCGTAGGGCGTGTGCATCTCGGGCACTATGACGCCGATGGTGTTCGTGCGGCCCATCTTCAGGTTCATGGCGACGGGGTTGCGGCGGTAGCCGAGGCGCTCAGCCTCGCGCAGCACAGCCTCGCGGGTCTCGCGGCGTATGTTCTTGTCGTCGGTGAGCGCGCGCGACACCGTCGACACCGAGATGCAGAGCTCGCGGGCTATGTCTTTTATAGTTACGTGTTTCATTGAGTGTTGAAAGGATTAGTGATTGTATCGGAGTTAGATATCTTTTGCAAAAATACAAAATTCAGCCGAATAACTCTTGATATAAAGCATGAAATCGCGGTCGGAGGGCGAACGTAACACATATTTCAATAAAAATGCAGTAACTTTGTAGTGCAATTCAGGATAACCACACAACACATTGCAAACGTTTGCATAAATTGGGAACGTTTCCGCAATCGTTTCCACGAATAAAGGCAGAAAAGAATCAAGAAGTATACTCCGGAATGGCTATCTTTGCCCATCAGAAAGAGTAACTAAATAAACCTATTTTATAAGCAATATGAGCATCAATATCCAGAGAAATCAGAAGAAAAGAGTAGTAATCGTTGGTGGCGGACTCGGCGGACTGCGCCTTGCAGAAGACCTCTACGGGTCGGGTATGCAGGTAGTGCTGATCGACAAGAACAACTTCCACCAGTTTCCACCGCTTATCTATCAGATAGCGTCGGCAGGTATCGACCCGAGCAGCATCTCATTCCCCTTCCGACAGATATTCCGCAAGCGCAAAGACTTCTATTTCCGCATGGCAGAGGCTCGTATGGTAGACACCGAGAAGAAGATTTTGCAGACCTCCATCGGCAAAATCGACTACGACTATCTCGTATTAGCAGCCGGTGCTACGACCAACTTCTTCGGCAACAAGAACATCGAGGAGTGGGCAATACCGATGAAGACGGTGCCCGAGGCTATGGGCCTGCGCAACGCTCTGCTCTCCAACTTAGAGCGCGCTCTCACCTGCGCCACTGAGGAGGAACGCCAGGAACTGCTCAACGTCGTCATCGTGGGCGGCGGCGCAACGGGCGTAGAGATTGCCGGCGCGCTTGCAGAGATGAGACGCTACGTCATACCGTACGACTACCCCGACATGGACTCGTCGCTGATGCACATATACCTCATCGAGGCGGGCGACCGCCTGCTTGCCGGACTCTCGCAGGAGTCGTCGCAGAAGGCGTACGAGTTCCTCAAGAGCATGGGCGTAGACATACAGTTCGGCAAGATGGTGACCGACTATCGCGACCACAAGGTCATCATGAAGGACGGCACCGAGATACCTACACGTACATTCCTCTGGGTGTCGGGCATCAGAGCCAACGCCATGCCCGGCATCGACGAGAGCCACATGGGCCGCGGCTTCCGCTTCAAGGTGGACGAATACAACCGCATACCGGGCGTCGAAGACGTGTTCGTCATCGGCGACCAGTGTCTGCAGACCTCCGACGCAGCCTACCCGAACGGCCATCCGCAGGTGGCGCAGGTGGCTATACAGCAGGCTAAGAACCTCGCCAAGAACCTCAAGCTCATCAACCAGGGCGCAGACAGCAGCGCTCTCACCGCATTCCGCTACAAGAACCTCGGCTCGATGGCTACCATCGGACGCAACAAGGCGGTCGTAGAGATAGGCAAGTTCCGCAGTCAGGGCTTCTTCGCCTGGGTGTTGTGGCTCGTCGTCCATCTGCGTTCTATCCTCGGCGTGAAGAACAAGATGATGGTGCTGCTCAACTGGCTCTGGAAGTATGTCAGCTACAACGACTCTATCCGCATGATCACCTACGCCACAAAGCCGCGCGAGGTGGAAGAGCGCATGAAACGCGAGCAGACAACCCACCTCGGAGAGGACTTGATGGAGTAAAGAGTGTTGCCACGCTACTAAAACAACATTGCCACGCTACTAAAACAACATTGCCACGCTACCGAAACTTCATTGCCACGCTACCGCAACTTCATTGTCGCAGCGTGGCAACAACCTATGTTTAGGCATCAACCTAATTTAAAAGAAATGCTGAGGTTGGAAGATAAATCGTTTAGACTGGAAGATAACCAGCCATAAGCTGGAAGATAGACTGGCAGATAACCCGTTTCTGAGGTTATCTGCCAGCCTTTATTGTGTTTATAATGTGAGAGTTACGGCGAAAATGGAAGATATGGAGGATTTTTTCAGCTACACACTATTTATCTCGGAGTAATCTCTTCTGTTCACGTTCAAAGTTTTCAAGGAAGTGAATCTCTACAGGTGAGAGGTTGTTCTGGGTACGCTCCTTGAATTTGTCGTATTCCTGGTCGGCTTTCTCCTTGGCGAGTTTGGCTGAGACTTTGCCGGCATGAGTAAGGATGTCCTTTCGGGAGATACGGAGGAAGTCATCGAGAATGTTTATCCAGTCCTTCATGTACATCGGGCGGTGTTCCTCAGCCTGCATTTCAGCGAAGTCGAGATACAGACTCACGATGCGGTTAAGCGACTTCACCTCCTCGTGCGTGAGATAGTTCTTTGCTATTTCGGCTTCGGGCTTCGTAGGCATCGGTCCTGCCCACGAGGTCAGTCCCATAAAGTCTTTCTCGGCATCAGCTCGCTCGTATATTATTTCAGCTGCAGTATGTCCATGAACCGAATAATGCATCTTGTTCTGTACAGTTTTGAAGAACTTCTGTGTCATTTCTACTCGTGGGTCATAGTCGATACTGAGGGAATAAATCTCAAGCACCTTGCGGTAGAACACCTTCTCACTGGAGCGGATATCGCGTATTCTTGCAAGCAACTCGTCAAAGTAGTTGCCTCCTCCTGCACGTTTCAAGAGGTCATCGTTCATAGCGAAGCCTTTTACTATATAATCCTTCAGTACCTTTGTCGCCCATATTCTGAATTGAACGCCACGATAGGAATGCACGCGGTAGCCTACGCTGATTATCATGTCGAGGTTGTAGTAAGCTACAGAGTATGTTTTACTATCAGCTGCAGTTGTTGCAAAAAATGCAACAACTGATTTTTCCTCCAACTCCCCATCCTCCAGCACATTCTTTACGTGTCGTGAAATAGTGGATTTGTTGCGCTGGAACAGTTCAGCCATCTGGTCAAGCGAAAGCCAGACGGTATCGTTTTGCAGTTTCACCTCTATCTGTGAATCGCCGTCAGGAGTTTGATATAATAAAAATTGCCCTTTATCCATATTTTTTCTATTGCTTATTCCTCAGCTCCGCTATCAAGTCATTAACAATATACGTATCACTCATCAGATGCAGCCCGAGGTCTTTGTCGTGAAGCATACGGCAGATGTCAGAGTCATAGAATATCTGCAATGCTCTGTCTGTTGATATATGCAGAGTATCAGCTAACTGCGCAATGATACGTGCTATTTTGTTCCATAATAAGAAGTCCAACATAACTATACCCTTTCGTATGATTTAAACTGCAAATTGCTTTTCCATTTATTCTTTTTCCCAATTTTTCAGAGCCTCAACGACATCGTTCGCTACGGCTTCGCGGCTCTCTGTATGCAAAGTGTCGTAGCAATCCTGTATGAGACTCTTGATAAGCCCCACCTTCTCCAGTCGCCTTCTCATCTCCGACGGCGATATATTCATCTTCTGCGCAGAAGCCTCGATAGCCAACACCGTAAAGGCGAGGCGGTCGAACTCAGGTGTCTGTATCATTGTTTCCATTGTGAGTAATACTTGATTTTAGAATACAAATATATAGTTTTTATCTGATTTTTCAAAGCAGATAAAGCCATATTTTCATCTTTATTTAGTAACTTTGCATTTATGGCAAAGTATTGTTGGTCATTAGCTCCAAAAAGCATGGCACACAACATCATTGCACATGACATCGTTGGTAAAAAACAAAGCATTCGCTATTATTTCGCGTTCAGCCAAAAGCCTCGGAAACTTATTGGATGGAAATAACGTAACAGAAATAATTGTGATAAGGCATTCGGTATGGAGTGCCTTAGTCTACTATGTAATAGAAATGCATCTCGCCATAGGCGTGGTGTATTCTTTATTAGTAGACTGAGGTTTCCATTCCGAGGCTGCCTCATAGCTGAACGCAATAAGGAGCATCACGCCCTTTTTGCGTCTTGGCGTGATTGATAGTTCGTGCTCATAATTCACATAACCATCAATCTTATACGTTTATGGCAAAAAGAAGCATAGACAAGGCAAAAGCTGCCAAGAAAGACGAATTCTACACCCAACTTGAGGACATCAATAACGAACTACGCCATTATCGTGAATATTTTCGCGGCAAGACGGTGCTGTGCAACTGCGACGACCCACGCATAAGCAACTTCTTCACTTACTTTGCATACAACTTCGAGTTTCTTGGATTGAAGAAACTCATAACCACTTGCTACAAGAATCAAGACATGGATCTCTTCAGCCAAAACCAAAGTGAGCAGGCTGTGTATCTCGTTTATGAAGGCGACAAAAACGGTAACAGTATCCCCGATGCTGAGGAAATAGGGGTAAAGCCACTTAAAGGCGATGGTGACTTTCGCAGCAAGGAATGTATTGAGCTGTTGAAAGAGGCTGACATTGTGGTGACCAATCCTCCTTTCTCGTTGTTTAGGGAATATATAGGGCAGTTGATGGAATATGGAAAGAAATTCATAGTTATAGGAAATGTAAACGCTTTATCGTATAAAGAAATATTTCCGCTTGTCAAAAACAATAAGATTTGGCTTGGAGCAAGTATTCACAGTGGTGATAGAAAATTTTGGGTTCCTGCTGACTATGAGTTAAAAGCAGCAGGATGTGGAATTGATGACAACGGAATGAAGTTTATTAGAGTAAAAGGTGTTCGTTGGTTCACCAACCTCGATTATAAAGAACGCCACGAAAACCTAATCCTTTACAAGACCTATTCTCCCGAAGAATATCCTCGATACATCAATTATGATGCCATTGAGGTTTCAAAGACGGAGTTGATTCCTTGTGATTATGATGGCGTTATGGGAGTGCCAATTACATTCATGGACAAATACAATCCTGACCAATTCGAGATTATAGGCATAGGCAATGGTGGAGAGCTTGGCCTGGAATGTGGAGTTAGCGCCAATCTGACGGCAGAGCAATGCGCCGCATTGTTCCGTGAAGACAAGAGTTTCCGCAAAGGCAAGTTGTGCTATCGTAATGACAAGGGCAAGCTTGTTGGTTGCTATGCCAGAATACTTATAAGAAAAAGAGCATGATTTACCGTACCATAAAATTCAACTTATGAACATCGAACTTAAATCAATCGCAATACGCGACCTTATATCCGGTTACACCAACGACCCCAATAATGGAGTTTATGGTTATCATGGCAAACTGAACATACGCCCACCCTACCAGCGTGAGTTTCGCTACGACTTGAAACAACAGCAAGCCGTTATAGAAACTATATTGAAAGGCTTTCCGCTCAACATAATGTATTGGAGCGTTGTGGGGGATGGTAGTTATGAAATGATAGACGGACAGCAACGTACACTGTCCATCTGCGAATACTACCAACATGCCTTCAACATTGTCGACAAAGACCGCCCCATATTATATTTCGACAATCTCACAGATAAAGAAAAACAGCATTTCCTCGACTACGAGTTGACAGTGTATTTCTGCACAGGCACTGACAAGGAGAAACTCGACTGGTTTCGTGTCATCAACATCGCAGGTGAGCGTCTGCTTGACCAGGAATTGAGAAATGCCGTGTATGTAGGACCTTTCGTCACGGACGCACGCCGCTACTTCAGCAAGCATGGATGCGCAGCATACAAGGTAGGCAGCAACTATATGACAGGAAAATTAGAGGAGCAGGCATACTTGGAAACCGCCTTGAAATGGGCGGCACGCCATGACGGAATAGTAGACACCACACCTGTAGACAAATATATGGCAATCCATCAGTACGACCATAACGCCTACAAGCTGTGGGCATACTACCTGCAGGTCGTGACATGGGTAAAGTCTACTTTCCCAAAATACCGCAAGGAGATGAAGGGACTTGACTGGGGAGAGATGTTTGATGAGTTCGGCAGTGAAGATTACAACACCGACAAACTTGAGCAGCAGATACATGACCTCATGGAAGATGACGAGATAATGAAGAAATCGGGCATCTACCGCTATGTATTGAGTAAGGACCTACGCGACCTTAGTTTTCGCTCCTTCGACAAAAAACAAAAAAGAGAGGCTTATGAACGCCAAAAAGGCATTTGTCCGCATTGCGGCAAGCACTTCGAATTGGAAGATATGGAGGCTGACCATATAAAACCATGGCGTGACGGTGGCACTACCATCGCAGAAAACTGCCAAATGCTTTGCCGCAACTGTAATAGAGTAAAAGGTGGCAAATGAATGACATTTAGGCAAACCTCCCCCATTTACAAAAAAAATCCTCCATAATCCGCAGCCGGACTTATGGAGGATTTATTATTTTAAACTGATAAGAATATCAATTACTTCTTGTTCAGTGCGAGGTCGATAGCAACGGCGATAGCTACAGAAGCACCTACCATTGGGTTGTTACCCATGCCGAGGAAGCCCATCATCTCTACGTGAGCAGGTACTGAAGAAGAACCTGCGAACTGAGCGTCAGAGTGCATACGACCGAGAGTATCGGTCATACCGTAAGAAGCAGGACCAGCTGCCATGTTGTCCGGGTGGAGTGTACGGCCTGTACCGCCACCAGAAGCAACTGAGAAGTAAGGCTTACCTGCGAGGATACGCTCCTTCTTGTATGTACCAGCTACCGGGTGCTGGAAACGTGTCGGGTTTGTAGAGTTACCTGTGATAGATACGTCTACGTCCTCGCTCCAGTTGATAGCTACACCCTCGCGAACGTCGTTAGCACCGTAGCAGTTAACCTTAGCGCGCGGACCGTCTGAGTAAGCGATGCGGTCTACTACCTTCAGCTCGCCTGTGTAGTAGTCGAACTCTGTCTTAACGTATGTGAAGCCGTTGATGCGGCTGATAATCTGAGCAGCGTCCTTGCCAAGACCGTTGAGGATAACGCGCAGCGGGTTCTTGCGAACCTTGTTTGCCATCTCTGCAATCTTGATAGCGCCCTCAGCAGCTGCGAATGACTCGTGACCTGCCAAGAAAGCGAAGCACTGTGTCTCCTCGCGGAGAAGACGAGCAGCGAGGTTGCCGTGGCCGAGACCTACCTTGCGGTCGTCAGCTACAGAACCAGGGATGCAGAATGCCTGCAGACCTACACCGATTGCCTCAGCAGCGTCGGCTGCTGTCTTAACGCCACGCTTGATAGCGATGGCTGCGCCTGCAACGTATGCCCACTTTGCGTTCTCGAAGCAGATGCGCTGTGTGTCCTCACACATCTGATAAGGGTCAACACCTGCAGCTTCGCAAATCTCGTTAGCCTCTTCAAGGCTCTTGATTCCCTCAGCGTTGAGAGCGGCAAGAACCTGAGCCTCGCGGCGCTCCTGACTTTCGTAACTTACTTTTCTAATCATAGTTGTGTATCTCCTTATTATTCTTTACGTGGATCAATTGCTTTAACAACACCCTGCTCGGCAGTTGTACGACCGTAAGAGCCAGTGAACTTCTTCACAGCCTCGTTAGCGTCCATACCGTTCTTGATAGCTTCCATCATCTTGCCGAGGTGAACATACTCATAACCGCAAACCTGGTTGTCCTTGTCGAGGAACTGACGTGTGATGTAGCCCTCTGTGAGCTCCAAGTAGCGTGTACCCTTAGCTACTGTACCGTAGAGAGTACCTGTCTGTGAGCGCAGACCCTTGCCGAGGTCCTCAAGACCAGCACCGATTACGAGACCGCCCTCAGAGAATGCGCTCTGTGTACGTCCGTAAACAATCTGGAGGAAGAGCTCGCGCATAGCTGTGTTGATAGCATCGCAAACGAGGTCAGTGTTCAGAGCCTCGAGGATTGTCTTGCCCGGGAGGATCTCAGAAGCCATAGCTGCTGAGTGAGTCATACCAGTGCAACCGATAGTCTCAACGAGAGCCTCCTGGATAACGCCGTCCTTAACGTTCAGAGACAGCTTGCAGGCACCCTGCTGCGGAGCACACCAACCCACACCGTGAGTATAGCCAGAAATATCCTTAATCTCCTTGGCATAAATCCATTTTCCTTCCTCAGGAATTGGAGCCGGTCCGTGGTTAGGACCCTTTGCGACAACGCACATGTTGTCTACTTCTTTTGAATAAATCATAATCGGTTATAATAATTTAAATTATTAATGTGTAAAGTCTTTTCTACGAAAGCGGCATAAGTTTTTACGTCTCACCCCCTTTACGCTTACAAAATTACAAAAAAAGAATTATACTATACCTATTTTGAGGTATTTTTTTGTTTTCATTTCACGAATTATTCATTATTTGTTTTTTGTTTGCACTACTATCCGTGTGTATTACTGGCTTTGTCTTTCGTTAATATCCAGGGTTTTGCGCGAGATTAGGGTTCAGTTCGCATGCTTTTTCCGGAATCGGGAACACTATGGTGTATCGCTTCTTGTCGGCGGCTGACGGTATGTGGATGTCGTACGGCTCGCAGTAGGTGCCGAAGCGTATCATGTCCTGTCGGCGCCAGCCTTCCCACACAAGTTCGAGCAGACGCTCGTCGAGGATGTTAGCGAGGGTGGCTGCAAGCGAGGGCATTCCGGCACGCGAGCGCACGGCGTTGAGTTGCTCGTCGCCCGTCTCTCCGTTTCTCACCTTTGCCTCTGCCTTCATCAGCAGCACGTCGGCGTATCTGTAGAGCACGATGTCGTTGTCGGGCATACGTCCGTCGGAGTAGGCTGTGCGGTCTACCTCATACTTCTTCATGCGTGCTCCTGCCGTTTCGATGTATTTGCTTGCCGTGAGGTTCTGCTCGACGGCGAGCGGCATATACTGGAGCGGTGTGCCGTCGTCGAGGGTTACATACTTGCCGTCCACCTCTACCCTGCCCGTGTAGAAGTTAAGTTCGAGGCGCGTGTCGGGCGAGGCTGTGCCGTAGCCGTTCACAGCCATAGTGTGCAGCGTGGCGCAGGTGCCGTTCTCGGAAGCTCCGCCGTATGCACCGCCGTGTGCGTAATGGCGCGAGCGGAACAGATAGTGAAACTCGTTCAGATATAGCATCTTGTCCAACGGAATGGTGAATATGTTCTCCTTCGAGTTTTCGTTGTGCACGGCGAAGTTGCTTGCATATTCGCTCTCGAGCGAATATCCGGCAGCTGATATCAGGTCGCAGTAGTGGACGCAGGTCTGCCATGCGTTCTTCTGTGTGCCGTCGATGTCGAACAATATCATTTTGCCGTCTGGTCGTGACGAGTCGGTCCAGTTGTTGTCGGTGTACACTTCGGCGTTGAGGGCGAGTTTGGCAAGCAGGAACCATGCCACCGGACGCGTCACCCTACCGTAGTAGTTGCCCTGCAGATTGCTGTGCTCAAGGGGCAGAAGCGGTGCCACGGTCTGCAGCTCGTTCACGATATAGCTGAACACTTCGCTGCGCTCGCTCTGCCGTATGTCGGCAGTCTTTTGCGCTGTCGACTCAAGTATGGGTATGCGTCCGAACATGTCCATAGCATAATAGTAGAACATGGCTCTAACGGCTCTCACTTCCGCCTTGTACTCGTCACGCTGCCGGTCAGTAAGCAGCGCCTTGTACTGGTCTATCGTCTCCAGCGACTTTGTGGAGAGCACGATAACCTTATAGAGATATTTCCAGACGTTGTACAGATCGGTGTCGGTGGCAGTCCAAGTATGGTTGTACATGTTTTGCCAGAGTCCGCCGTCATACCAATTGCCGCCGCGTATGGGCATGATAGCCTCGTCGGTGGTCAGCGTGTTGTAGTCGTATATGCCGCGGCATGTGCCCTGCAAGCCTTCGCCCTCCTCGTGTGCACCGATGTAGTTGTACAGCAAAGCTACAGCATTGATGTACAAGCTGTTGGCAGAGTCGTAAATATTCTGCTCCGGCAACTGGTCTTTTGGTGTCTCGTCGAGACAACTCGTCAGCGAGAGCGAAAGGGCGAGAACAGACAATGCGAAAAATCTATGTTTCATAGTCGTTAATCGTTACGTTGGTGAAAACATTTCGGGATGTTTAGAATTGCACGCTCACTCCTATGGAGTAGGTTCGGTACGTAGGATAGCAGCGTTTGTCGTCGATGCCCATTGACGAGTTGACAACATACGAGTTGATCATCGGTGTCAGTCCGCTGTACGACGTGATGGTGGCAAGGTTGTTGACACTGCACGACACGCGCAGCGAGCGTACTATGTTGCTCTTCACCGGCACGTTGTAGCCTATGGTGAGATACTCGAAGTTGAGATAGTCGCCACGTTCGAGCCAATAGTCAGACACGTTCTGGTCGACAATGTTACGTTCGGGCGCACCTTTCATCACGTTGTATATCGGGAACGACGACATGTTGTTGTAAGCCAATGCCGTGCCGTTGAATATCTTGTGCCCGAAGGCTCCATTCATCTGCAGCGACATATAGAAGTTCTTGTAGCGCAGCGATATGTTGGAGCCGAGCGTTGCCTTCGGCGTAGCCTGTCCGCAGATGCGTCGGTCGCCACCGTCGCCGAAGTCGATGGTGCCGTTGCGGTCGAGGTCTTCTATCCTATACTTCATCGTGCCCTGCTCGTCCTTGTAGAGTCCGGTGCAATGAGGCAGATAGAACACGCCCAAAGGCTGTCCTACAATCTGGTAGAGCACGTGGTTGTTGTCGCCACCGTTCTGACCGGCTCCATCTATAGAACCGATGGCTGTGATGTTGGCAGCCGACATATTCATGCCGTTATAGTTGCCGGAGAGCGACAGCAACTTGTTCTTCTGGAACGAGAGGTTCATGCTCACGTTTAGGTCTATATCCTTTGTCTGCACAGGGGCGATAGAGAAACCAATCTCAAGACCCTGGTTCGACATAGCACCGATGTTTGCCAGCAACTTGTCGTAGGCAAACGGCGGCACGGGCACATCGTAGGAGTAGAGCATGTCGGTGGTCTTAGAGTAGTAGTATTCGGCGGTAAGCATAAGGCGGTTGTGCCACAGTCCGATCTCGCCACCGATATTGAAAGTCGACTTTGTCTCCCATTTCAAGTCGGGGTTGTTGTTGCGTATGGTGCCGAGCGTCACAGTCGGCGTGTTGTTGACGGGTACGATGCCCGTCTGCTGCACGTTGTTCATGGTTGTATAGGCAGATATGCCGCCCAGATTGCCCGAACGTCCGTAACCGGTGCGCAGTTTCAGAGTGTTTATTCCGCCGAAACCGCTTAAGAAGCGCTCCTTCTTAACGTCCCATTCTGCCGAGACAGACGGGAAGAAGCCCCATGTATGGTCGTCGCCCACCATAGACGAACCGTCGCCACGCATAGTGAGCGTCAGCTTATACCTATTATATAATGTATAGGAAGCGTTTGCCATGACCGACGCCAGCGACTGATCTTCGTAGATGCTGCCCGTAGCGCCATAGGGACGCGACGCAGTGACTCCGATGTTGTCGTAGCCGAACTCGTTTGTTGTTATGCCCTTGGCGCGTGTCCAGAATGCCGTGCGTTCCAGGTAATGATATTCGGTGGAGAGTCCGGCAGACAACGAGTGGATGCCCCATGTATGGGCATAGTCGAGCGCGACATTGCCAAGATACTCCTGTTTCTTGAACTCGCCGCGATATACGTTGCCCTGCGCCCACAACCATGTCGGGCAGAACTCAGAGTTCTCGTTTGAGGTATACGAGTAGCTACCGAATGCCGACAGATTGAGCGACGGCGCAAGCTTGTAGAGCAGTCGCATGTGGGTATTGAAGTACATCTCCTTCTGGTCGCTACGTTCGGCAAGTACGGCAGAAGGCGGATTGATACGATATGCAGAACCGTTCTTTGTCCAGTTGCCGTTGGCATCGCGTCCGGCTGGGTAAGTAGGGTTCTGGCATGCAGCTGAGTAGAACAGCATCTGCGGGTCGAAGATGTCATTGTTCTTGTATGTAGATCCGAACACACCGAAGTCGCCGACGAGACGGTTGTCGAAAGCATGCTGCGTGACGTCAATCTTTGCCACAAAATTGTTGTAATCCTTGGTCTTTATTATGGTGTTATGGTCGATGTAGCCGAACGACGCACGATAGTTCGACTGTTCCGAGCCACCGCTGAAAGCCAGGTAATGGTTCTGTACGAAGCCGGTTCGGGTGATTACGTCGTAGAAGTTGTTTTTGTATCCGCCGTTGTTGGCATATACCCCGAGGCGTTTGGCTGTAGCGAGATACTCGTCAGCCGACAGCATGTCGAGTTTCTTTGACATGGCTTCCAGTCCGATGTTTGTCTCATAAGATATTTGGAATCCTTTGCCTGTGCCCCTCTTTGTCTTCACCTCGATAACGCCCGACGCACCGCGCGATCCGTAGAGTGCGGTCTCGGCAGCATTCTTGAGCACCGAGAAACTCTCTATATCGGCAGGATAGATGGTAGAGAGCGTGGCGATATCGCTTGTCACGCCGTCGATGATGACGAGAGGGTCGTTGCCTCCGACTATTGATGTGGTTCCGCGCACTCGCACAGACGAGAGCTGCGCCATACGGTCCATGCCGTTCGACGTAACGCTTACACCGGCTGCATTGCCGTTCAACACGTCGAGGGCATTGTTTACGATACCTTTGTTCTGTATCTTCAGATATGTGGGGATAGTGTCGCGCTGCACGTTCAGCTCCTGCACCTGAGCAGTGGCAGATGTAGGCATCAACAACGACACGGCTGTCGCAGCAAGTAAGTATTGGTATGGTTTCAGGTGTCTCATCATCTGTTCGTAGTATACTTATGTTCTCAGTGAACTGTTCGGTTTTGTGCTGCTAAATTACAAATTATTCTGCAATTAAGCAAATAGACACATGCCATGTTGTCGCCACGAAACTTTTTTGTGTTAAAACATGATGTAATATTTTGCTAATCAGACAATAATAGGTAACTTTGCAGAAGTTCTATTATACAACAAATCAATTTCTTAATTAAAAACAATGAAACGACTTTTACGTAACGTAAGCGCACTGATAGGTTTGCTTCTTGTCAGTGTGTTGGGCATTGTTGATGCTAAAGCGGAGACAATTACCCCCCAACTGGTAACGACGTCTGTCTGTTGAGTTCGCTCGACCTGACTACTGTCACTTATTTCAACGACGATAATAAGAACAAGGTGTATGCCGACAAAGCTACGTTTGGTACACCGCTTATTATAGCCGGCAACACCTACACAACGGGTGTAGGCACACATGCTCCTTCAAAATTTGTGGTGAAGGTGAATGGTGCCAAAAGTTTTCACGCTATTTTCGGTATTGATGCAGCAGCACCTAATCAGGCAAAGCACGGCATCGTTGACTATACCGTCACTACTTACAACAGCAGCAAGCAGGCTACGACTGTAAAGAGTGGCACTATCAATGTCAACGACGCTGCTGGCACAACGATTGATGTAGACCTTACTGGCGCAGTGTATCTTATTCTCAACTTCGACAAGGGCGAAGAGGCTTGGGGCGACCACGTGGATCTCGGCGACGCTTACTTCAAGTACGCTGGCACAGCTCCGCAGCTCATCAACGAGTCGGACATGTGGCAGGAAGGCTCTAACGTAGTCACTATCCCCGACGCTCCTTTAGGTCAGGAATACATCCGTCTGTCTTCTCTCGAAATAGAAAAGACCAAGTGCGGTTGGGAGAGCCACACACCGAAGAAGGACAAGAGCATCGACGGCAACAATATCACCATTGGTGGCAAGGTGTACGAGAGCGGAGTGGGCACACACGGACCGTCGCAGATTATCATCAAGCTCAACGGATCGGTAACCGACTTCCACACCGTGCTCGGCGTTGACGACGAGGTGAAGGAGGCTGGCAACTTCGATTATCATGTTTACGTAAAGGCTGAAGGCGGCGCTACAGAGGATGTGGCTAAGGGTACTATCAACCGCTTCTCGAACCAGTCGGTAGACATCCACGCTGACAACCTCAGCGGTTGGAAGTATCTCTATCTTGAGACATCAAACGGCACTGACGGCACAAACACTTGCGACCACGTTGACTGGGCTAACGCTTACCTCGTGTTCCAGAATCAGAACTCTACACGTCCGTGCATCGTGAGCGCAGAGGAACTCACAACAAAGCTCGCATGTGCTACAACAGTATTCTCGCAGCCTAACGTTCGCTTCATGCAGAAGGTTCGCTCTACCGTTACTGGCGCTCAGCTCTCTGTAAGCAATTTGCCTGCAGGTCTTACATGGAACGCAGCCCGCAATATCGTAGAGGGCGTAGTTGCTGAAGAAGGCGTATATACATATCAGATTAACGTCACAGTAGACGGCGAGACAACATCGGAGGACGTAACGCTCACCGTATCAAGCTCTCTGCAGCACCCCGTGCCGTTCATGGGCTGGCTCTCTTGGAACTCGGTTCAGGGCAACATCTCACAGAAAATCATTGAGCAGGCTGTAGAGCTATTCCAGAACAAAGGTCTGTACGAGTGCGGTTGGAACCACATCATGATGGACGACCTCTGGCAGGGCACACGCAAGGCTGACGGCACACCGCAGCCTAACGCATCACGCTTCCCGAACGGTCTGAAGACTGTTGCCGACTATGTTCACAAGAACGGCATGAAGTTCGGTCTTTATACCGACGCTGCTGACAGAACATGTGCCGGTGCATTCGGTTCGTATGGCTACGAGACAATCGACGCCAAGACATACGCCGAGTGGGGCGTAGACGTTGTGAAGTGCGACTACTGCTATGCGCCGGACGACGTAGAGACAGCCAAGAAGCGCTACAAGGCTCTTGCTGACGCTTTCGCTGCTGCTGGCAACAACACTATGCTCTACATCTGCGAGTGGGGCGTGCGCGAACCGTGGAAATGGGGTGCTGAGGTAGGCGGACGCTGCTGGCGCATCTCGCAGGACGTGCGCGACTGCTGGACAGGTTCTGGTAGCGGTGTAGGCGTCGTACAGAGCATCGAGGCTATGAAGAACCTCTCTGCTTATCAGGGCGTAAACCGCTTCAACGATTCGGATATGCTTTGCACTGGTCTGCACGCTACGGGTAAGTCGTCTAACGACCTCTGCGGTGGCACTGGTGCTGGTATGACCGACGACGAGTATGCTACACAGTTCGCTCTCTGGTGTATGTGGTCTTCACCGATGGCTCTGTCGTTCGACCCGAGCAAGAACACCCTCACCGATGCCGACTTCAAGCTGCTGCGCAACAAGGAGCTTATCGCTCTCAACCAGGACCGCATGGGTCAGCAGGGCGACCTCATCTCAGAAGCAGACAACCTCGTTGTCTTCGCTAAGGACTGCGAGAACGGTGACGTGGCTCTCTCTGTAACCAACATGTCAAGCTCTGAGAAGCAGGCTACATTCGACTTCACAGCTATTCCGGCTCTCGACCCGACAAAGACATACACCGTTCGTGACGTGATGGAGAACGCTGAGGCAGGCGAAGCTACGGGCACATTCACAACCGACGTACGCAAGCACGCTACACGTGTGTTCCGTCTGGCTGAGAAGAAGGTGGTTGACGGCGTAGCTTCTACGGTTGCAGCAAAGGATTTCAGCATTGTTGCTGGCAAGAACTGCGTTAAAATCAATATGCCGGAGACTGCAGGACTCGCAAAGCGCATCCTCGTGAGCGATTTTGAGGGACGCATCGTTAGCGGACTCACCACTACTGCCGACAAGGCGAAGGTGGCTCTCGCAAAAGGCACATATCTCGTTACTGTAGTATGCAATGCTCAGGCTACAACCGTGAAGGTGCAGATCTAATGCTACACGCATAGAATACCACTTATACATTTATATATAAACCGCTCGGATAGGACAGTCGGAAACGACGCCTAGCCGGGCGGTTTTGCTATATGTAACTGTTTCGTAAAAAGCTTGTCAAGGTTTTTCAGCATAGAAGAAACGCAGACGTAACACCGTAGGCGTAACTTTGCAGCAGCTAAAAGAAAGTAAAAAGGATGAACAACAGAAAATGTAGTTTGGTGGCAGCGGCGACGCTGCTGATGACTTGCTCCGCTGGGGCTTTCGCCCAGCAGATAAGCGGAACGGTCATTGACAAGAAGAGCAACGAAACTCTTATCGGAGCTGTGGTGTCGGTGGAGGGAAGCAACGCAAAGACTGTGACCGATGCTGACGGCAACTTCGAGCTGAACGGTCTGAAGAATGGAAAGTACACATTAAATATTAATTACGTAGGATACAAACCGCAGCGCATCGAGGGCGTACGCATCAACGACGGCAAGGCTGAGGAAAGAATCAGCGTGGCGCTGCAGCCCGACGAGCAGCAGCTGGGCGAGGTGGTGGTGACAGCCGTGGAGCGTCGCAACACCGAGGCGGCTATGGTGCAGCTGGCAAAGAAGAGTGCGGTGATCGTGAGCAACGTGTCGGCGCAGGAGATAAGTCGAACGCAGGACACGAACGCAGGCGAAGTGGTGCGTCGTGTGCCTGGTGTCAGCCTCATCGACGATAAGTTTGTGATGGTGCGCGGTCTCTCGCAGCGCTATAACAACGTATGGGTGAACGGCGGAGCTGTGCCCAGTTCGGAAGCCGACTCAAGAGCGTTCTCGTTCGACATCATCCCCAGCCAACAGATAGATAACCTGACAATCGTAAAGTCGCCGTCGGCGGAATATCCAGCCGACTACTCCGGCGGGTTCATCATAGTGAACACGAAGGAGATTCCCGACGCAAACTCGCTAACCTTTTCAGTCGGTGGCAACTGGAACTCTGCCACCGTTTTTAAAGACTTCTCTTATTCAAAAGGTTCCGCCACCGACTTCCTTGGCTTCGACAACGGCAAGCGCAGTCTGCAAGGCGGCATAAATGCTCGGCTAAACCCACTGACGGGAGCCGACGGCAAACCCGTGGGCGACAATCTGTACAGCCTGACGGGAAACAAGCTGAACAACGACTGGCTTGTAAGGCAGCGCAAACCCATGGGCGACCTGAAACTTGCGGCAAGCATGAGCCGCAAATGGAGCCTCAACGGAAACAAACTGGGTATGCTCGCAGCGGTCAACTACACCAACGAGCAGCGCTCGTACACAGACATGCAGAACAACCTCTTCGGCATATACGACGCTACGAACGACCAATCGAACTATCTGCGCTACTCTACCGACGACCAGTACAACTCGAACGTGCGTCTCGGCGCAATGCTTAACATGACATTTCTCTCTCGTAACGGTAACCACAAATACCAACTGAAGAACATCTTCAACCAGCTGGCTACGAGCAGATATACCTGGCGCGAAGGCGTGGACGCACAGTCGAACGACGAGCATAGCGCCGAGTACTTCTACCGCAGCCGCACTACTTACAACGGTCAGCTGACGGGAAAGCACACCTTCACCAGCGATGCCCTTGACTGGAGCATCGGGTACGCGTATGCCAACCGTCATCTACCCGATCGTAGGCGCTATCTTCTCAACGACATACAGACTCCGGGCAAGATAGAGTTGCACACTGGCAATGACATCTCGCGTGAATGGACTCAGCTCGACGAGCACATCGTCTCGCTGGGCGTGAACGACAAGCACAACTTCAGCTTCGACTCATGGCAGCCGTCGCTGCAGATGGGCGGCTACGGCGAGTATCGCACACGCACTTACAACACGCGCGCTTTCTACTATCAGTGGAACCCGTCGATATGCACTCTGCCCTCCGACTTCCAGCAGGGCGACGTGACACGTCTGCTCAGCGACGAGGCGAATATGGGCTACGACCGTCTGTATATGTTCGAGCAGATGCAGATGCGCAACAATTACCGTGCGCACAACCTCATGGGGGCTGGATATGCTGCCGTAGACCTGCCACTGGGCAAGTTGGGCGTACATGCCGGTGTGCGTTTCGAGCATAACGACATGGAGCTGATTTCGAACTCGCGCGACACGGAGAAGAGCGAGCACAGCCGCCACTACCGCACGAACGATTTCTTCCCGTCGCTGAACACTACGTATAAGTTCAACGATCGCCACCAGATGCGCTTCTCTTACGGCAGAAGCATCAACCGACCGGAGTTCCGCGAGGTTTCGCCGTCGGTTTACTACGACTTCGACCTTGCGAGCGACGTGCAAGGCAACACCGAACTGCGCAGCTGCTACATAGACAACATCGACTTGCGCTACGAGTTCTACCCGTCGCGAGGCGAATCGATATCGCTCGCTGCGTTCTACAAGCATTTCGACTCGCCTATCGAGTGGACATACACCGTAGCCGGCGGCACCAACCTCATCTACTCGTACAAGAATGCGCAGAGTGCAAACAACTACGGCTTGGAACTCGATATACGCAAGAATCTCGGCTTCATCGGACTGCCCGACTTCAGTTGGTCGTTCAACGGAGCGCTCATAAAGAGCCGTGTGGAGTTTGCGAAAGGCTCGAAGGAAGAGAACAGACCGATGCAGGGTCAGTCGCCTTATCTCGTTAACACGGGCTTCTTCTACAAGAACGCCAAGCAGCAGCTCGACATCGCCCTACTCTACAACCGCATCGGCAAGCGCATCATCGGCGTAGGACGCAGCGAAGGCTCGGCGGCGAGTGACGACAACGCTCGCGTTCCGCATAGCTACGAGATGCCGCGCAACACCATCGACCTCTCTGTGAGCAAGAAGTGGGGCGAGCATTGGGAACTGAAGCTCAGCGTGCGCGACCTGCTTGCGGAGCGTGTCTACTACAAGCAGTTTGCCAACGTGAAGTATGCCGACGGCAGAAAGGCAGAGAAGGAGGAAGTGGCACGTTGCTACCGACCGGGACGCAACATCGGAATTTCGGTAATTTGTAATTTGTAATTAGTAATTGGTAACAAGTAATTAGAAAAAGTTTATTTAATTCACATATTTATGAACAAGAAGTATCTTTTAGGATGCCTCAGCATCCTCGCAGCAACCGCAACACTCGGCAGCTGCACCGACGACAACAATGAGGGCAACACAACTACGGGCTACGTCTGGACCACAGACGGCGGACTGAAGGCTTGCAACCAGTTGCTCTTCAACGAGCAGGGCAAGGACGATGCCAAGGGAACGGTGATTGGCAACGGCGACCAGGAGTTTGTCTTCACCGGCAAGCAGACACTCAAGAAAGGCACATACACGCTGAAAGGCTGGGTATATATAGCTTCGGGTGCTGAGCTCACCATCGAGCCGGGCACCGTCATCAAGGGCGACAAGACTACAAAGGCGGCTCTCATCGCTGAGCGCGGCGGCAAGCTCATCGCTCAGGGTACGGCTTCAGACCCTATCGTCTTCACATCAGCACAACCCGCAGGCAGCCGTCGTCCTGGCGACTGGGGCGGCATCATCATCTGTGGTAAGGCTAAGAACAACCAGAACGAGATGCAGATTGAAGGTGGTCCGCGCACAAGACATGGCGGCGAGGACGACGGCGACAACTCTGGCGTGCTGAGCTACGCCCGTATCGAGTTCGCAGGCAATCCGTTCAAGGCGGACCAGGAGATTAACGGTTTGACTCTTGGCTCGGTTGGCTCGGGCACAAAGATCGACCACGTGCAGGTGTCTTATTCTAACGATGACTCTTTCGAGTGGTTCGGCGGTACTGTCAACTGTAAGTATCTCGTAGCATACAAGGGTTGGGACGACGACTTCGATACTGACAACGGCTTCTCGGGCAAGGTGCAGTTCGGTCTGTCGGTACGCGACCCGCGACTTGCCGACCAGAGCCAGAGCAACGGCTTCGAGAGCGACAACTGTGCCGACGGTGCGCAGCTTACTCCGTACACTACAGCCACATTCTCTAACATCACGTTCGTAGGTCCGAAGGCTGCAGCCGACTTCCTGAACGACAAGTCGTACATCACCGGCGGCGACTACTTCCCGAACAACGGATCGGGTCTTGGCAAGTTCCAGTCGGCTATGCAGATTCGCCGTTCTTCTCGTCTCAACTGCGTGAACTCTGTGGCTACCGATTGGCCTATCGGTCTTATCATCGATGGTGAGAAGGGCAACACCGTAGAGCAGGCTAACGCCGGCATACTGAACCTGAAAAACATATACTTTGCCAACATGGACGTTGTAGGAACAGATGCCAACAAGTGCTACGAGGACAAGGAGTACGACTTCAAGACAAAGTCGGTGAAGGCAGACAGCGAGATGTCGTTCTCACACCGGTTCTTCGCTCAGCAGGAGGGAAATAAGTACTTCGCCGACAAGGCGGAGCTGATGCTCACCGATGGTAAGGGTGTAGGTGTTCCGTTCATGCCGCAGGCTGGCAGCAAGTTGTTTGGTGCACAGAACTTCGCAGGACTCGACTCTTGGTTCGAGCCTGTGACATACATCGGAGCGTTCAATGCTGGTGACGACTGGCTCGACGGTTGGACAAACTTCGACCCGCAGAACGCTAACTACTAAAAGAGTTTTGAATTTTGAATTAAGAATTCGCCACTTACAAATCTCAAATCAAAATTCATAAATTCAAAATGCGCAAAGCGCATAATTCTTGCTCTGGCAAGTGGCAAAGCCGAGCGCAAAACTCAAAATTCAAAATTCGCAATATAAACACAAAAAAGACCGAGCGACGTGACGATTCACGCGCTCGGTCCTTTCATTTTCTTATTGTTTCTATTCAAACACACTGCAAAGGTATAGAAAACTTTTGTAACTTTCCAAACAAATACGCAGTACAAACCGAAATATTCAGCGAATCTGTAGTTTTATTCAGCAAATAAGTATCGATTTGTAACAAAACTGAATATTATTGCAACAACTTACGCTCAAACCGATTATTCTTTATAATTTTGCAGACTAATATAGGAGGGTATGGCATCTTGCCATACCCACGCAGCCTTTAAGCTGTCATTATATAGCAGTGCGAGGGTGCGTGGGTAGGGCAAGATGTACTACCCTCCTAATACTAAAGAAGGGTGCGTGGGTAGGGCAAGATGTACTACCCTCCTAATAAAACAAAGATGAACAATAAGGAATATATAGAAAGGGGTCGCTTTGCGCCGTCGCCGACGGGACGTATGCATCTGGGCAATGTGTTCAGTGCGTTGCTGTCGTGGCTTTCGATAAAGGCACAGGGTGGCAAATGGGTGCTGCGTATTGAGGATATTGATCCGCAGCGTTCGCGTATGGAGTATGCCGACTTGATTATGGGCGACCTCGAATGGCTCGGCCTGACGTGGGACGAGGGTCCGTTCTATCAGAGCGAGCGTAGCGAGATATACGAGGCGGAGCTGCAGAAACTTGCTGACCGTGGCATGACGTACCCGTGCTACTGCACGCGTGCGGACATATTGGCTACGCAGGCTCCGCACGAGAGCGACGGGCGCGTGGTGTATAAGGGTACGTGCCGCAACTTGAAAACGGCAGGAATGCCGTATCCTCCTACTGGGTGCGTGGGTATGGCAGGGATGCCATACCCTCCTAAGGCGGCTGTACGTATGCGTGTGCCGGAGGAGGGCGAGGGAATCGTGTCGTTCGTCGACGGACACTACGGCGAGCAGACCGTAGACCTGACGACGCAATGCGGCGACTTCATCGTGCGACGCAAGGATGGGGCGTGGGCTTACCAGCTGGCGGTGGTGGTGGACGATGCGCTGATGGGCATCACGGAGGTAGTGCGCGGTCGCGACTTGCTGCTCTCGTCGCCGCAACAGATTTATCTGGCAAAGGAGTTGGGATTTGCTCCACCGCGCTTCACTCATCTGCCGCTGCTCTGCAACACCGAGGGGCAGAGACTGTCGAAGCGCGACCGCAGTCTCGACATGGAGGCTTTACGATCGCGCTTCGAAGCTGAAGAGATAATAGGTATGCTGGCTTACAAAGCCGGTCTGCAGGAGTCGCCAGAAAGGGTGACAGCCGAGGAACTTGTGGCGGGGTTCGATTGGAAGAAGATCGGCTGCGAAGATATTATCTTAGTTGAGAATTGAGAGTTGAGAATTGAGAGTTATGATGTGCAATGAAGTTAATATATTTTGCTAAAAGCTATAATACACAATATTGCAGAAAATTATTGTCGCTGAATTTCAGCTATAAAGGTAATCATAACTCTCAACTCTCAATTCTCAACTCTCAACTACTAAAGCTTAACCTTCACAATCAGTTTGCGAATCTTTCCCTCGCCAATCACCGGTGCGTGTGGGTCTTCGGGCCACACGATGAGGAACTCGCCCGGATGCATCTTCACGTAAGCGGAAGCAGGCTCGGCATAGAGAGCGCAATCGGCTTCGGCATCGTAGGGCTTCGTCTCGTTCGTGCAGTCCTCAATAGCTTTCCAGCCGATGGTCTCCTCGCCTTCGAGGAGGATGTGGATGTCGATATACTGATGGTGCACCTCAAGCACTTGCTTGTCGGCTGCTACGCACTCGGGGTTGACGTTGTTGATGAAGAGGTCGTCGCCCTGCAACTCTATGCGTCCGCAAGGAGTATTGAGCAAGTCGTGCGACTTCACGTAGTCGAACACGGTCTTGAACAACGGGTGTAGCGACTCTACGCGGCCGCTGTGCTGAAGATTTGAAAGTACCATATTTTTAGTTGTTAAACAATATTATGCTTGGTTGGTGCACTTCTTAGGGGGTGCAGCAGTCTCTGCTGCACCAACCGAGCCGTTGGTGTTGTTCTTAGGAGTGCACCCCCTAAAGTTTGTTGATATCTACCGACACGCCAACCTGGAATGTTATGCCGTCGGTGAGCGGCGCATTGAGGTAATAGTACTTCGGACGATAGTTGAAGAGGTTGTCAAGGGCGGTGGTTATGCTCACCGCCTTGCCTACACGCTGCGTGAGCGAGAGTTTCCACATGGTGTAGGCAGGATATTCCACCTTCACCGTGCCCTCGGTCACGTCGTAGTAGTTCTTGAACTCTACGTTCTCCGTGCCCGAAAGCAAGCGTCCGTTGAGCGAAACGTAAATGCCGTAGCGCTTTGTGAACTGATGGTCGTAGTCGACGTTGGCGTTCAGAGCATGGGCTCGTGCCGGTATGTACTGGTTGTTTATGGTGTTGCCGTCCTTGTCCTTCGGCAGGCGCTCCTTGGTGTGAGCGTAGCTGAGTCGTGCCGAGATGCCGTTCTGCCAGCGTGCCTGCATGCTAACGTCTGCGCCGAACACTCTGTAGTTGGCGAGGTTGGTATAGGGCAGATAGGGCAGTTTGTCTTCTATCGACTTGAAATAGGGCGCCGATGTAGAGATCTTGTTTATTACATTATTATAATATGCCGACACGGCAAGGCTGCAGTTGGCGCGTGAGTATTCGGCAGAGAGCGTGAAGTTGTGGCTCTTTTCGGCTTTCAGATGCTCGTTACCCTCGATAATCCAGATGCCAGCCATGTCGAAGTTGTAGTAGCGTTCCTTCAGCGACGGTGCACGGAAGCCCATGCCGTAGCCTGCACGCAGCACGAGGCGGTGGTTGGGCTTATAGCGGAGGTTGAGCTTTGGCGTAAACTGCGAGTTCGACTGATCGGAGAAATAGTCGTAGCGCACAGCAGCCACGGCTTCGAGTTTGTCTGTGATATTCCAGTCGTACTGCGCGAACACGTCGTAGCAGTCCTGCTCGCGCGCATCACCGGCGAGATAGGTGTTAAAGAGATAGTCGTGCATATAGTCGGCACCTGCGGTGAGCATCGCTGTCTCACCGAACGAGTGGTTGTAGAGCAGTCGGACCGTGTTCTGCACGTTGCTGTAGTCGCGTATGTCGAGGTGGCGCAACTGCTGATAGTCCGACTTATCGTACTGATCGAAGGCGTAGCTCGCCTGCAGGTTGTCGTCCTTGGTAATCAGCCAGTCGAGACGCAAGCCGCCAGAGAAGTCACGATAGCGTTCGGGCAGGTTCACGGTGCGCGTTGTCTCGCGAAAGAAGTAGCCGGCACGTGCTCCGATACTCAGTCGGTCGGAGGGTCGCCATGTCAGCTTGTCCTTGAAGTCGACGGTGCGCTCGCCGTAGATGGTGGAGATTACACGTGTCACGGGGTTGGCAGCGCTCGTCACGTTGTAGTTGTCCTTGTTGTGATAGTTGGCACTGAACGCATTTCTCCAGTGCTTCGAGCTGAGTCCGAACACGCCGCCATAGCGTTGGTCGTTGTGCTTGGCGTAGCGTGCGTTCACGTTCAGGGTCCACGGCTCGGTGGCGTTCTTCGTGATGATGTTCACCACTCCACCAGCTGCACTGCTGCCGTACAACGCCGACGATGCGCCTTTCACTATCTCGATGCGCTCCACGCCAGCCATAAGCAGACGCGAGAAGTCGACGTCGTCCATCGACTCGCCTGCGAGACGTTCACCGTCTACGAGGAAGAGGATGCCCTGTCCGCCGAATCCGGCGAAGTTGAGGTGGGTCCGCTGGTTCATCGAGTAGGAGAACTCCACGCCGGGCAACTCCTGCTGCAGCAGATCCTGCACGTTCGTGGCATCGGTGCGGGCTATGTCGCGCGACGTGATGACACGTGTCTGTATAGGTGTGTCCTTCAGAAACTTCGGTGTGCGCGTGCCAGTCACCACCACTTCCTCCAGTTCGTAATGGCGGAAGATGGAGTCGAGCTGCACATCGTCGAGTTCTGGGTCTGCCTGCGCCATCGCCGCTTGCGCAGTTGCGAGAAGAGCGAGCGGAAGTATTATGTTTTTTATCATTTATCTTATTGTATTTTTAATTATAGTAGGGTATGGCATCTTGCCATACCCACGCAGTCTTGTGAGTTTCCCACAGATTTCACAGATTTACACAGATGGCGGGATGCATTTGTTCTCCCACGGATGTCACAGATCAGCACAGATGTTAGGGTGCGCTGTTATCCCACGGAATGCACTCTTGCTGTGGGAGGATGCAGTGATTGTTTGGTTGGTGCAGTGGAGACCACTGCACCCCCTGGGAGGGTGCGTGGGTATGGCAGGGATGCCATACCCTCCTATGCAAATCTCAACACCCTAACACCTCACCATTTCACCACCACAACTCCTTAATACGGATACTTGTAATTAATGGTCAGGAAGCACTTTTTACCTTCTGGCGAGATGAAGTCGGCGAGCTGCAGAGCGGCGTAGGTGCCGTCGGCAAGTCGCAGGATGAAGACATGCTTGTTGGGGATGTAGTCGGGCGGCACGTTGAACTTGAACTCAAGCCACGACGAGAGCACCTTATTAATATTGATGCCCTGCGACGGCACGAGGCTAAGCAGCATCTGTTCCTTACTGCTCCACACTTCGTTCTCGCTCCACTCGTCGGCGGTGAACTCCTTGTTGGCGAATTCAGCACTCGACTCGGGGAGTTGGTCGAAGGAGGTGTACTGCGTCTCGTAGACAGCGCCGCCGTTCGTGCGCACGTTGTTGCGATGCACGGCGAAGCTCCACTCCTCGGGGTCTTGCTGAGCGTCGGTCTTGGTGAGCTGGCGGAACTCGTTGTTCTGTATGCCTGCGCCCCACACGTCGAACCAGTACAGATACTGCCCCGAACGGCCGTCCCACTCGCTGCCCTCGCTGAGCGTGAAGGGTATCGGGTGCTTCTCGAACTCGCTCTGAGCCTTAAGCAGAGCGTCCTCGTCGCCATCCTCAGCAAGTCGCTGCAGGCGTGGCAGAGAGACATAATACCAGTCGGTCCAGCTCGTAGCATCGATGACGAGCTGTCCTTTCGCCGGCACAACCGGCTTCGGCTGGTCGTATATATCATCAAAAATGCCGTTGCAGGCTGTGAGCATGTGTATGCTCACAGTTGCAACAGCAAGTAAAATGGCTTTTTTAATCATTATACTATTTTCTCAAATACTTCTTACCATTGACAATAACAATGCCTTTATAGTTGTTGTCCACACGCTGACCTGCAAGGTTGTACTGCTGAGACGATGTGGTGTTGAGATTGTGAGACGGCGTTGTGGTGATGTTGTTTATTGATGTTGTTGCACCACTGAACACCGACACGATACCGAAAGGCATGGTTCCCACCTGGAAGGTGTTGACGATAGAGCTTACGTTGTTGCCTTCGTACTTTACAAGAATGTTGTTATCCTTGTCTGTTGCGAAGTCGTAGTCCTTGTCCATTGTTGTCTTGCCACCTTGAACGGCTGTGAAGTGGAACTTAAGTCCGTCGTTCTTATAGTCGCGGTAGTAGCCGCCCTGAGCCTCGTCGTAAACGAGTCCCTTCACGGTGTACGAACCGAGTGTGAGGTCGCCCATGATGGTGTTTGCGAGCGTATAGGAGGGAACAGTAACGTCGAGCTTGTCTGTTTCGCCGTCCTTATATCGACGCAACTCGTATGTAACATTGTCGTTGTTGTATGTGAACTGTCCGCCCACTGTAACAGTGATGGGGTTAGACACAGCCTTTACGTAGTAGCCTTTCACGCTGTATGTCATAGACATCGGCATCTTGCCGTACTGGAACACAACAGTAAGCGAGAGCGAGTTGTCTGCCATGTTGTATGTGCCTGAAAGCGATGAGCCGGTGATGTTCTTCTCAACTCCATCCACTTTCACCTTTGTGCTGAAAGTCTGGTCTGCAAACGTAACGACATGGTTCTCGCCCAACGTGAATTTAGCACCGCTGATGGTGAACGATGGTATTGTCTGCATACCCTTCATGGCAGGCAGAGTGATGTTGCCCGACTCCATGCCGTTCATAGCGAACAATATTGTGTCACTGGGATTATCAATGTTCATTGTTGATACGCTCATTTTTGAAGCGCCTACAAACTTCATTGGTCCGTGCATCTGTGCCATGATTGTTGTTGCTGTGAGAACAGCGAACAAGAGAGTAAAAATTCTTTTCATAAAAAGAGTTGTGTTTTTATTGTTTATATTATTTGTTTATTGATGCAGTATAGGGGGTGCAGCAGTCTCTGCTGCACCAACCGAGCTGTTGGTGAAATTCTTGCTTGGTTGGTGCACCATAGGGGGTGCAGCAGTCTCTGCTGCACCAACCGAGCTATTGGTGCAATTCTTGCTTGGTTGGTGCACTTGAGACAAGTGCACCCCCTATGGACACTACGAAGATGGCGAGCACTGCGCTCATCTCCACCACATGATTCATCGGGTCGACCCATATCTCCTTGAAGAGTCCGTTGCGTGCAACCACCTCTACGAAGGTCCAGAACACGATAACCGTGGCGTAAGCCATGCGCAGGTTGCGTCCCCACTGCTTTATGTAGAGCTGCTTCTTGAACATCAGTGCCGAACCGATGAGGCAGATGGCAGCAATGGCGTAGGTCACGGGGTGATGGTCGCCGAGGAATACGGGGTCGTAGCAGAACATAAGCAGCATGTAGAGTCCCCACATCATGATGTTCCACTCCATGAACATCACTATGCTCGGATGATACGCCATAGGTCGCAACTCCACCTTTTCGTTTATTCCGCAATGGCGCTGTACCCAGCGGATGAACATACAGCCGGTGCGGGTGCAGAAGGTGTACATCACTACGAACATCATCCACATGCCGAAGGTGGCAGGCATGATGAGATACTCCGGTCGGGAGCCTCGTATCGCCTTAAGGTCGGCACGCGAGAACTCTTCGAGTGGCGTCCCGTCTATCGTGAACGTATGGTTTACGCCGACACCGTTGACATATTCGGTTATGGTCTGCACAACGCCGTTGCCTACAAGATCGCAATGTACGCCGAAACGCTGAGCGAAGTAAGCGAACAGAAACTCCACCCAACCAGTCCAAAAGAGCAAGGCTCCGGCGAGTCCGAAGCAGGTCTGGCGTGTGTCGCCCTTCACGAACACACCGGCTATGGTGATTACGAGTCCTACGAAGCCCATCAAAAACGCCGAATAGTGAAGCGTTGTCGGCTCGAGGAAGTGCTCCATCAAAATCATCAGTGCGTGCCCTAACGGCATCATAAGAAGTACTATAAGCAACGACCCGATGGTCTTGCCTAGATATTTCTTTTTCATTGTCGCTGAGTATTTTTATTTTACGGTTGCAAAATTAGGAAAAATCAGCGAATTATGAAATACCTATTTTTAATGATTTTGCCTAACAGACTGTAAAATACGTAAAAAAACGCCACGCAGGAAGAAGTTGTTTTAATGATTTTCTATAACTTTGCACTCATCAAGAACGATGCAACACATCTACAATACGATGTGTTACGTCTATTTATTAATTATAATAAAGTGAAAGACATGAAAAAGATTAGAGCAGCCGTAGTGGGATACGGCAACATCGGTCAGTATGCGATTCAGGCGCTTGAGGCTGCCGACGACTTTGAGATTGCAGGTGTGGTGCGCCGTCACGGTGCCGAGAACAAGCCTGCTGAACTGGCACAGTACGAGGTTGTGAAGGACATCCGCGAGCTGAAAGACGTGGACGTGGCTATCCTCGCTACTCCGACACGCTCGTGCGAAGAGTACGCAAAGCAGATCTCAGCACTCGGTATCAACACCGTAGACAGCTTCGACATACATACTTCTATCGTCGACTACCGTCGCACACTCTCTGAGGAGTGCAAGAAGAACGGTACGGTGAGTATCATCGCAGCCGGTTGGGACCCGGGTTCCGACTCTATCGTGCGCACTCTGATGCAGAGCCTCGCACCGAAGGGCCTCAGCTACACCAACTTCGGACCTGGTATGTCGATGGGCCACAGCGTATGCGTGCGCTCCAAGGAGGGCGTGAAGGATGCTCTGTCTATGACCATACCGAAGGGCGAGGGTTTGCACCGCCGCATGGTGTACGTAGAACTTGAAGAGGGCGCAAAACTCGAAGATGTTACGGCGGCTATCAAGGCAGACCCCTACTTCTCTAACGACGAGACTCACGTGTTCGCCGTACCGTCGGTTGATGCCGTGCGCGATATGGGCCACGGCGTACATCTCACACGCAAGGGCGTGAGCGGCAAGACTCAAAACCAGCGCATGGAGTTCACCATGAGCATCAACAACCCTGCACTCACCGGTCAGGTGCTCGTGAACGTGGCTCGCGCTACAATGCGCCAGCAGCCGGGCTGCTACACCATGGTTGAAATTCCGGTTATAGACATGCTCGCCGGCGAGCGTGAGGACCTCATCGCTCACCTCGTATAGACGCAATGCAGAACAAACGCGTACTGATTGCCCACCTCGCCATCCTCTCCGCCTGCGCCATCTGGGGCCTCATGGCTCCCATCGGCAAGGACGCGATGCTCAGCGGGGTGGACAATCTGAATATGGTCTATCTGCGTGCCTTGGGCGGAGCGGTGTTCTTCTGGATAACATCGCTCTTCACCAAGCACGAGCACGTGCCGCTCAAGGACATCTTCGTGCTCTGCGGAGCCGGCGTGTTCGGACTCGTGTGCAACCAGTGTTGCTTCACCATCGGTCTGAGCATCACCACCCCATCCAACGCCGCCATCGTAACCACATCGCTGCCTATCTTCGCAATGATATTCGCAGCACTCATTCTGAAGGAACCCATCACGGGGCGCAAGGCCTTAGGCGTGGGCGTAGGCTGCTCGGGTGCCGTCATCCTAATAGCCAGCACCGCCGTTGCCAACGACTCGCGCATCGGCGACATACGCGGCGATCTGCTGTGCGTGGCTGCGCAGATGTCGTTTGCGCTCTACCTCTCGCTCTATCGCGACATACTGAAACGCTACAGTCCGATAACCATGAGCAAGTGGATGTTCACGTGGGCTACGATTCTGCTCACGCCGTTCCTCGGCTCGCACGCCGCGTCTACCGACTGGCAGGCTGTCAGCCTCAAGACATGGCTCGAAACAGGCTTCGTGGTATTCTTCGGCACCTACATCGCCTACCTGTGTATGCAGACGGCGCAACGCACGCTGCGCCCCACCGTGGTGAGCATCTACAACTATATGCAGCCCGTAGTGGCAGTATCGGTGAGCATCGCCTGCGGCATGTGCCTCTTCACGTGGAAGCAAGCCGTGGCTGTAGTGCTCGTCTTCAGTGGCGTATGGCTCGTAATCAAGTCAAAATCGCGAAAGGATATTGAGTCGAAGCACTGCTAAAACCATCCGCGTCGACCGATACGAGCATCCGCGTCGGTCGATACGGACATCTGCGCCGACCGATACGGACATCTGCGCCGACCGATACAGACATCTGCGTCGACCGATACGAGCATCTGCGTCGGTCGATACGCACATCCGCGCCAAATCAATTTTCTGATTTACTCGCCCTCTCTATATCCCTCGTCTCCTCCTTTGCCTCAGTTATCGCCATCTTGATGACCATGCCAATAAAACCAACGACAGCTAATCCTATTACTCCTAAAATTATTTTCCACCACATTACTTTTCTAATTTTAAGATGTTTATGATGTCCTGTATATTCACAAATAATGAGCCTATCACTTGAATTTAGCCCCGATAAACTGCGGCACCTTCCACAGCATCTTCTCCAACTTTGTCAATGTAGGATTCATGCCGTGCGACTGATACATTCTAATATCCTCCTTCCACATCTGCTTCCTTCGAGCGGAGTCCGTACTCAGTCCGCCCATGCGCATCCTCACGATATATTCATGCAGATAAGTGACGCTCAACTCGCCGCCAAGCAGATAGCGGAAGAGGAAGTCCGAGTCGGCTGCTATCTTATAGCTCTCGTTATACAGTCCCTTGCGCTCGATGGCGCTGCGCTTGATATAGCAAGTGGGATGGAGCGGCAACCAGCCATGACGAACTTTCCACAGACGATAGTCGCCACCAATCCAGTTGCGCACCACCTTATCCGTGTTCTCGGCATTCACAAACAATCCGTCACCATACAAAAAATCGGCATGAGTCTCCTCAAACCGCTTCACTATATTGGATACAGTCTGAGGAGAATACAGAAAATCGTCCGAATGTACCAGACCGATGACATCGCCAGTAGCAGCCCTAATGCCCTTGTTGATAGCCTCGTACATGCCATGGTCAGGCTCTGAGATTATCTTACTTATCCTGTCCTTATACTCATTGATGATTGAGAGCGACCCGTCCTTAGAAGCACCATCCACCACGATATACTCAATGTCAGGATAGTCCTGAGCCAACACACTCTCTATACAACCGCGAATTGTTTTCGCTCGGTTGAAACTTGATGTTATAATCGAAACTTTCATATAGTTGTCTGCTTATTTCATATAAGTATCTATGAGATATTCCTTTATCTTTTCCTTGTCGAAGCCGAAGCGTTTCTTCAGTTCGAAAATCTTGGCATCCACAAGGAATCGGTAGGAGAAGCCCTGAAGGAAATGCCAGATAAAGCCTTCCTTGCCGTCGAGGAAACCAGCCTTCAACACATAGCGGATCATGAAATTGATGAACGGACGCATGAATAGCGGTGCCTTGATGTATTTCACCTTCAGCCAGCGCTTGCGCTGCTCCTCTGTTCCGAAGAACTTCGGCACTACTTCCTGTGCCGACGCATCCAGTCCATATTCCATCATCAGCATGTCTGCCATCTCACGCGTGGCATAGCCGTTGTGCTTCTCCATCCACCATGTCAGATTGTTGAGATTGGCATCCACCTGGTCGCCTTGCTCTACGGTGACGGCACGTCCGTCAAAGATGCGGATATGTTCGTCCATCCAACGGTTCTCACACTCGCCGTGACCTCTGCGCCATACCTTCAAATGATAGCTCGGATACCATCCTCCGTGCATCAGCGGACGCCCCATGAAGTCGATACGCTTACGAACATAAATACCGTTCACGTCGTCTCCACACTCGCTTATAGCCTTCTTTACGTTTTGTCCAAGACCTTTGTCCAAAAACTCGTCAGCATCAATACGCCATACCCAGTCGGCAGTTATCGGACAATTGTGTAATCCCCAATTAAACTGCGTGGCATAGTTTTTCCACGGATGCTCATACACCTTGGCACCTAATGATTCGGCAATCGCTTTCGTGTTGTCCTTGCTGTAGCAGTCAATCACGAACACCTCCTCACATACTCCCTGCAGCGACCTTATGCACCGCTCTATATGCTTCTCCTCATCCTTTGTCAGGATAATAGCAGCTATTGTATTTCCCATAAAAGTTATATCTTTATTTTGTTTTCCCGAGTTACAGGAAAACGACATTAGAATTTCAGTTTCAGCGTGATACCTATTCTTCGTGGTATCAAGCAAATTATATCTTTTGGAGCCAACCAGAAGAACTTTACGCAATGGCGCAACGCTCTTGTGGCAGTCTCCATGCTTTTCTTTTTCCCTGTTGTATGATTTCGGTAAGCCTTCCTGCCAAAGTTCCCGCTCTCCATCACGGCAGCCATGAGCTTGTTGGCATACCGTTCATCGCAACGGTTATATACAAAGAAGTTGTCAAACCAATCCAATCCAAGATACCGCCTCATCATAGCGAGCATCGCTCGGAATGCTTTCATATAGCCGATACCGTCCAAGGAAGTCATCAGCCTTCCGACATTTATCTTGTCCCTATAAGCATTCAAGAGCACTGCCAAGTCCAAGGTCTGGCGCAAGCCAACACCCTCCACGAGCAGATGGTTAAACCAATGCTTAAAAACCACTATTAGATCTTCTGTCGGCGGCAATACGCTGACCTCGGTTCCATTGCCGTCGGAGTCGCATACCGTGAACGAATCCGTATGCTCCGCCATAGCCTCGTCAATCATCCTGTCGAAGCGGTGCTGATGCCGATGGCTGCCGAAGGTCTCAATCTGATAGTGCATCTCGAAGCGGATGCCCTGCCAGTCAAAACTGTAGTGTTTGTCAACATCCTCCTTGTCCATCACCACATGCAGCACACGCTCTATCACCTCCACCGCCCGCAGGAAATCCCTCTGCGGAACATAGAAGTCCACGTCGCCCATCGTCCGTACAAACGGTTCGGGATAATATCTCGCCACAGCCAGTCCCTTGAACACCACATAGGCGATGCCGTTCTCCTCCATCAGTCGGGCGAAGCGCCCCACGGCATCCTCAAACCTACGCTGGTTCTGCCTGTGCGCCATGGTCTGCTGCATAAGCCTCATCACAATTTCCCCTCTGCCTTCCGTACCTCTGTCAGCAATCACAATCAGGTTCCTCATTGCGGCATTAGCTACCAGTCCCGTAACGGCATGTTCCCTGGCGAGGCGCATAACGGCATTCAGTCCGGCAACAGACAATTCCATCTTCTCCGTCCCGTCCTGCCCCGTAATCTCTCTCCTCAATATCTCCAGCAGAGCATTCTCCACCTTGTCAATACAAGAGTCCATCAATTTTAAAACGCTAAAATAAGCAATAAGACGAATTATACTTTAAACAGTTTCTTCACCACCATATCTTCCTTGCCAAAGATTTGGGAGAAACCTTGTGCAAATACTTTCAGCACATACGCAACACCAAATATCATTAGATACATCACTGGAAGATTAAGTGGAAACATGAAATTCATCCTGTCTGTAAACAACGCATACTGCACGAGATAAATCTCTAATGTTAAGGAAGAAATGAAATACACCACGTTTCCAAATAACGCCTTGTCGAACACTTTTATCATCTTCTCACAACTACAGAACATGAAAAAGAAGTATATCGCTAACAGCAATGGTATCAGCGATACCATCTGGAAATGGCAGTAAAGAGGACCGAGCTTGTATGCTGCCATACAAGCATAATACAGAATAATGGAAATTAAAAACAATGAGAAAGACCGCATAACACTCAATTCCTCATTCCTAACTTCTAACTCCTCATTATTTTTACCCCCCATGCACATTCTACGCAATCCGCTAAATATCATTTCATTATCGGACTTGCGAAGGTCGAGAGCTGTTATTGCACCCAAGAGCATGAACATAAAATAATATATCCGCATGAACGAGACCTGCGCATACATCACAGACCGCTCCATATCAAGAACAAAGAAACTCAACGCGGTTATTATCAGCAAAGAACCGACAAACACCGCCTTCATATACTTCATCAGATACCTGCGAATTACATAGAATATGGCATAATACACCATTATGCAAGGGATAAACCAATACTTGGGAGTAGTAATCAAGTCCATCACATACCATGTCCAACCGAATGCCACAGCCGATAGCAAAGCCCACATGATTATGGAAGGATAAATGCGGCTTACTCTACGCTTATACCAGTTCAGGAAACCGCCGTCCCTTCCAAGAAACAGCGTAAAACCCGAACAGAAGAAGAACAGTCCGTCACCAATCGCACCGCCAGTCACCAGTCCCCCGAATTTAGGAAACAGCAGTCCCATATGCGAATAGGTAATCAGCAAAGCTGCAAAAAACTTGAACAGCACTATCGCCTTGTTTTTTCCCTCTAAATCATAAATCTTATTCATTCTTCAGTTCCCTATTCTTGATTACTTTCGCAGGATTGCCCCCCACGACAGTCCAAGGTTCAACATTCTTGTATACCGACGCCGTGGCGCCAACCACAGCATTCTCACCAATCTCCACTCCCATGCCGATAAACGCACGACTACCTATCCACGCCCCACGGCGTAAGACAATAGGAGCTGTTACGAGACCGCTATCAGCAGTATTGGCATGGTCGATGTCATGCCCTGCAGTGCAGAGATATGAGTACTGCGATACGATGGCATCATCCTCCAGCACCACCAAGTCCTGGTTATAGCATATCACCTCAGGGCCGAGACACGCCCTGTGTCCCATCCTCAACATCCATGGTGCCCACACCTTCACCGAGGCATACACATTAGCATCCCATTCCACTTCAGCCCCGAACATTCGCAACAATAACAACCGCCACTTGCGGAACACGGGAGTGATTAAAGGACGGAACAGCAGGGCAGCCGTGACATTCCACACCACCCGCTTCAACTTGATACCCAAGGACACACGCCCCGGAGTATGACGTTCTAATATTTTATTTTCTTCCATAGCATCTATTTATCACATCATCAAGAGTTTTTATCAAATCCCGATATGACAGACCTTCAACGCCGCCCTTTGACTGTGAAATGTCTTTCAACATATCAAGTAAGCGTTCCAATATTTCAGCATCTGGCTTATAGTATTTTTCCCAATAATCCACTCTTGCACCAAGTTTATAGTGGGTTTCAAGAAAATTGCGAAATTCATATCTACCCTTGTTACTCAATCTGCATATTTCGTCAAACAACATAGCTGCATTTTCTTTCTCAAAGGCAGGAACAAGACTATATGACCGACTATGGTCTGGATAACTCTCATCTTCAAGGTCAGACAACATGCCGACGTTCTCATCAGTAAGGTTGCGCAAAATTGTCTGCCTTTCATCACATAAAGAAGAAAGGCGCATGCTTATTGCGTTTTGAAAATCTTCTAATAAGGCTTTCGTTGGCAGTTCATTATCAGCAGACCTCCTTACATAATTGTATCCATAAGAGAAAGAATTTTTAAACTTCAGCAATTCCTTCATGTCGTTTATCTGTGAAAGTCTGACGTCCAACAATTCCTTTATACTGTTTAATGTTTCCGCCCTCAGTCTGTGCACCTGCATGGCATCAAAAAGCCCAAGATAGCTTATAGCAGCTCCGAGTTGGTTTCCATCCTGAATTTTCCCGTCAAGTAGATCCTTTTCAACCTCATCATATCTCTTATTGAATTCATCATCAGAAAGATAGAAATAGCCGTCAAATTTTGACTGTATTGTGTGGTTAATCCTTTTTGTCGGGAACAATGCCTCTATGGTTCCTTTTACGCTGCATCCCTTTGTAAGGAAACTCACAATCTCATTGACGAAGGTATAGAACGTCACCGGATAAATATTACCATCGCTTATTTCCTTGTATTTCTTTTCAATCTTACAGCATACATTGTTCTCGTCTTTCTTTAGACTCGCATTATATTCAAGGAATGCTCTGTTCCATTTGGCTATTGTATCATGATTCTCAGCATTGTTATATTCGGCATATACGGCAATGAAAGAAGACAAAAGACAATGGAAGATCACTTCATTTTCTCTTATTTTCTTCTCAGGAAATTCCCTCAGCACCTCATTGAAATCATAGAGACACTGACGCAGAAGGCGCAGATTGTTATATGTCGTTGCTCTGAAGCATCGGATAATATACTCTCGCTCTTTCCTTATGAATTTGTCAAGCCCATAATCCTCTATATAGCTGTCAAGCGCAGCATCCACATCTGGAACAATCTCAAACTGTCTTCCAACGGTCTTCTCCTTAAAATCAGAATATATCTTCAGGTTATCACCTTTCAACTTCGATTCATCACCTATTATCAGGACATGGAACTTGCAACGTTCAACAAAGAAATTGATGAACCCCAACAGGATGTTCATCGGTATAAAGGTACGCTCTATATCGTCAAAGACGATGAAACGAGTACCTTTCACTTCTTCAGAATCTGACTCGAAAAGACTCATAATGTCAAGAGAACCCGATGCCGAAGCTTTTATATCTCGGTCTTCATCAACAGTAAGATCTGTCTTGAAGACAATCTTGCTTGTATACTTTGCAACGGTTTTAAGAACCTTCGCAGTCTTTGAATAGTAGAAAGGATTAACTTTCCTGTCAATTTCAGTCTTTATTTCCGCAAGCGTAGACATGCCATAAACAGACACATAGATGGGCTTTAGATAAATAACCTCTTCCCTATCTTCATCTGACACTTCAAGAGTTTTCAGCCATTGATTAACAAAGAAAGTTTTACCACATCCCCATCGCCCTGTCAGCATAACAGCATACTGAGGATCAGGGTTCCTCATATAGTCATCAAGAAACTTCGCAATATTCTCGTTCATAGTTAGTGCTTTTTCATATTTAAGAGATAAATCTTTACAACGGTATCTATTGGCAAGCGAAAAGAAAGCTTTAACAATGGACGAAATCCGGCTTTTCATGGTTTCCAAGAAGCCACTCATACACCTCTTTCATCTGTTTTGCAACAGCTTCAATTGAATATTTATCCTTCATCAATTTTTTCCCTCGCACACCCATGGCATACAATTCGTCAACAGATGTTTCTAATGCAGATTGCACAGCTTTCGTGATGGCGGTTTGGTTGTATTCTACCCACCAACCACATTGATAGTCCTCTAAATCCTTCCAAGGTGCACCAGTAGTGGCTATACATGGGATGCCTCGAACCAAACCTTCAACTATTACGTTTCCAAAGTTCTCAAACTCACTGGGCATAGCAAGAACAGAAAGAGAAGACAAAGAATCCTCTTTCTCTTGTCCTGATATAAAACCAGTAAATCGAACATTTGAAAGATTCAATCGAGCAACCTCATTCTTCAAGAAAGCCATATACTCTTCATCGCCACCACCAATTATCAACAGTTCTGCATTTTTTTTCACTTTATCACCTAATTCACTCCAAGCATAAATCAATCCCTCTACATTCTTGCGTCGAGAGATACGGCCTAAATACCCAAGTCTAAACACATCGTCCTTCTTTGCATTCGGATATTCTTTAATTTCCACTGGATTGGGCACGATAGCTATTGGTGAAGTCACGCCCAAATTACGACAATGATTCATTTCATCCTCACAAGTGACATGAACACAAGCAGCACGATTCAAATCATCAAGCAATCTAATCTTTAAGGACATATTCTTAAACCAAGACTTAGACTTTGCTATATCCTGAGGATAAAGCATACCTCTGGGAGTAATGATATATGGCTTTCCACGTTTTCGAGCTACATCAACCAAGGCATATGTATTATACTGCCACACGCCTTGAGCCTGATAGATATCGAAATCACCACAACTAATAATCTCCCCCTTATAGTAAGGGGAATAGCAGAAGCTATGTTCTATCGGCTTTTTAGCAAAATGAACAGGAACATCATTACCTATCAATTTTCCGCCAACACCCATTTCATACATCAACACATGTGTCTCCACTCCAATGGCATTCAACCCCCGCATTGTGTTATACGTGCTGAACGCAGGACCGCCCGCATTCACGTCAAGCGTTCCAGTATAAAGTACTTTCATAAAATGAAATTTTATTTGTTTTGGTATGTGGTTCCCCATATCTTTACGACAGCCCAATCGGGCAACAAATTCAAGAGCGTAAGATATGAGCAGAACATAACTGCTTTCATAAAACCGTAATGTTTCTTACGGAAATAATAATTTATTCGCAATGGGGAGCCAAGTGGCATATTTAACCTATGGAAACGTTCTCTTAAATTCACACCCCATTTGCGAACTCTGCAAATATTATTGGGATAGCCATATGCTACAGGAACTCTGGTCGCAATAACAGGAATTCCATTTTCTATAGCTCTTAAGCCATAATCGACATCTCCTAAATCATGGTGATAATAAGGATCAATAATTCCGATTTTCTTTACAACAGAACAAGGTACAAGAACAACATTACCATTCATATGATGAACTTTTTCTGGTTCTGAGTTTGGCTGCACCATTTTATGTGTCTTTAACGAAGTTCCTCCATATAAAATTGTTGAATGTTCTTTATCCTCAATTAATCCTGTTACAATACAATTATTCTCATATAGATTACTACAATATAATAGTTCTTCAAAGAAATTATCGTATAAGACGACATCATCATTAAGCCAAAGATAGTAATCGAAATCCCCCTTTAGAGCTTCCTTCCAAGCTGTGTACATACCGCGGCTCCAAAAGAGATTACCTGTACCTTTAATTATGTGTACTTGTTCTTCAGAATAATATTGTCTTATTGCTAAAGATGTTCCGTCTGTACTAGCATCATCTGTTATATATACAATAACTGATGAAGAATTTTTTGATAGAGATTTTAGACATGCCAAAGTTTTATCTTTGCGATTATAACATGTCAAGAGTACTGCTATTTTCATTTGCCTATTACCAATCTTAGATATTTATTAAAAAATAGTATTAATATTATCATAATGATCCACAACCCAATAATTCTAAGAATCACTGTCATCATATAAGAATCACAAAATATGTATTTTTGCATGTATGCATATAGCACCTGATGTACACATAATACCAATAGTGTATTTGCCCCTAACCTTGACAATAAACACTTCAAAATGTTACATTTCAGCATAAAAAGAGATAGGCTGTATATATAAATACACCCAAAGAATATTCCTAATGGAGTTAATATTGGATTACCAACTTCATTAAAAAGAATATTCAGAGTCGGTGATACCATGTAAGAAATAGTAATACTACCTATAAAAGAAAAAACTACAAATATTTTCTTCCGCTTTTTAATTATATTAAGTAAATCATTCTCGCGAATCAAAACGCCAATACCGTATAAGGAACAACCCCATAACAATAAGTTGAATATTTGATTTTCAAACAATGAAAAATAAGAATTTATAATACTATATATAAAGCAAACGAAAGTAAATGAAAATCTGTAGTTATAGCTTAATTTTATCAACAGCTCTGATAGAAATAATACAGGCAAAAACCATAATGCCAAATTTTGTCCAATGCTGAATGAAAAGGAACTATAATAATTATCTCTTAAAAAACAGAATAAGATAAAATTCAAGGCATAAAAAAACACATATGGAATAATTAGGCTTTTTACACGTCTCTTAAATATTTCATAGAATTTTCTCTTGGAACTAAAGAAGAAACCTGACAATATAAAAAACAAAGGCATGTGAAAAGAGAATATCCAATTCGTAACGGAATGTGGTATGTTCTGGTGCCCAATAACAACAAGCATTATACCAATGCCTTTAGCAATGTCAAACTCTGCTATTCTGCCCATATTATACTATACTTTAAAACGAAAAATATAACGGAATAAATTTATGCTAAACATACAAACAGATGCCATAAAAATCTGTTTGAGATTTCCATATAAGAGGCTTTGGGACAGATTTCTTTCTTTAATTAGATGATTAATTTTCTTAAATATAGGAGAAGGAGCACTTCTGATAACCCATAAATAATTCTTTACAATATGAGGTCCCAAAACTTTTTTGTAAAAATGACTAATAGACATCAAAAGTTCTTGATTCCTTACAAGTCCAGTCACAGCATCTACATATTTTTTTTCCAATTTTGCTGCTTGCATGGTTGAATCTGCCCTTATAAAATATGAATAAATCATATTATGTGACAAATAAACATTCGTCACATTAGCCAAATAATGATATAAGAAATCTGAGTCTTCAAAGAATGACATTTCTGTAAAGAAAAGATTCTTAACTAAAGAACGTCTGAACATAAATGGCCACACCATTCCTTCACCATGCCAAATTTTTGAAAACTCAAGAATGTCATACAACCCTTCCTTTATCAAGGAATTATAGCTATGAAAATTATTATTACCTTGTACTTTATTATAAATAATCCATACTATATCAAAATCTTCATGTAAAACATTAAAAAAATTCCTGTCAACAAAGGCAATTGTATCATCCACATCCATAAAAAACAGCCACTTTCCTTTCGCATGGTTTATTCCTATATTGCGCGCGTTGGAAACCCCTTTTGTATCAGTTGTTATTATATGAACAGATTTATCCTCTATCTCATTCAACAATTCTAAAGAATTGTCAGTACTACCATTATTTACAAAAATTATTTCTTTATCAACAAAAGAAAGATTTTCTTTTATCGAATTATAACAATTCTGTATGTAATTTGCACCATTATATACAGGAATAATAATAGAAAGCATTGTCATTTCAAACAGTCTTTATATACTTGTATATATTCATCTGCAATTTGATCCCATGTTTTCACATTGAAAGATGCGTAATCATTACGTTTTGTAGTCTGGAAAAACGAAATGATTTGTTTTATTGCCTTATTTTTATTGTTAAAATCACAAAAATAAATACTCTTAGGATCTTGATATCCCCACGCCCAAGGTAAATTCGATAGGAGTAAAGGTAATCCATAAGCCGCAGCATCAAATACAGACATACAGCCACTTTCACCTAGTGAAAGTAAGATAAACCCAGAGGCGTATCTATGAAGAAGATCCTTATCCTCACTACTAACAAATCCAAGATAATACACATATTTATTATCTACAAGTTTCTTGAATTCTTCAAAATAAGCATCACATGAATTACCTCCAATAAAGACTACAGGAGTTTTAGCCTCTTTACACAATTTTGCGCATTCCACGCTTTGCTTTCTTCGAGAAATATTTGCACACGAAATAATGTATTTTTCTGGCAAATTGAATTTTTGTATATTATCACCGCCAACACCAAACTCTTTAGCGTCATACGCATGAGGAATGATAACTGTTTTATGAGTATCAATATTTGGATAATATTTCAGCCCTGTTCTCCTATCATATTCATGCATAAATGTTATCTTGTCAAATTTTCCCAATATTGGATTTACAGAAAATTTGGAAGCGAACTTATATGGAAGCATATTTACAGCCCTTTCTCTTAGGATTTGTTTATTCTGTTGCATAATGGGCAAATTTGTCTGTACATCCATTATAAGAGTCAGAACCGTTTTTATTCCCTTTGCCTTAGCTATATCTATATCATGCCCCATAAAAGGAGTTAAAGAATGAATAATGTCTACATCAGCTTGATCTGCATTCCACCATTCTGCAAACTGAGCATCAATACCTTTTTTTCTTAATGCAGCACAAAGTTTTACCGCATGTGTCGTTTTTCCTCCATTTGAAAGGTAAGCCGGAGTTGTGTCAAATAATAATACTTTCATTTTATCTATATTAAAAAATTTCTATTCCAATCAACATTTTCTTTTATACATTGTGCAGGATAACCAACATTCAATGTCTTACTTTTAATTGGTCTGGTAACAACTGAGTTCATACCAACAATAGCATTATCTTCTATCGTTACGCCTTTTAGTATTTTTACATATGCCCCCAACCATACATGATTCCCAATTGCAACAGGTTTATTGGGATTAATAACCTTATCTGAAATGAGTATTGGATGAGAATCAGTCGCCCATATTTCAATATTATCAGCAAACTGACAATCTTTGCCTATAAAAATTTCGTTACTTTTTCCCATAACAACAAATCGTCCACCTCCACACGAAGAGTGTTGACCTATATGTATTTTACAGTCATTTCCTCTCATAATAAATTTTACACCTTGATATTTTATATCAAACAATTCAACGATATTGTTATTACCATATATTTCAAAGGAACAATTACGAGCCTCACCACTAAGAAATATTTGATTACCTTTTCCATCAATTATTATTGAAATATTTGTCCCCCATACACTATTAAGAGTCATTAAGTTATTATCTCCATTTACAGAATATTTAAACCTTCGAATAAAAGAATCTACAGAAGACATCTGATTACCAGATACATTTAAGTTTCTTAAAAGGAAACTCTTAATGCGCAAGATATTTTGGAAAACAAATTTTAAAATACTGCTTAATTTCATCATTTGTCATTTTTAGTAAACTATTATTTATACATAACCCAAAAGTCAAAGCAAAACTGATGTGATTTAATGAAAAGTCTTGGATTTCTTCTATAAAAATCATACAAAATTTCAAGCAAGAATATAAAGCTAATAAAATACAAAAATCATTATTAGAATTTCTTAAAGCATAATATATACAAGAAACCAGGAAAGAAAGATACAAGAATGCGCCACATAGCCCACTCATTGATAAGACATTTAAAATATTTGTCTCGCAAAAACTTCTTCCAGCAAAATAATAGTCGCCATTAATTAAATCAGCAAGATGCGTATGGTATCTACCAGAAGAGGTCAATCCAAACCAATATGCATCGTTGTCACCCAAACCACTCCACACATCCATATAAATACCGGTTCTGGAATCTGCTACAACATCATTTCCCTCATCTTGTCCAGATAAATACTCAAAGAAATTAAACTGAAAATAAAGAGCGGCAATGACTAATATCAAAGGAATAAGTGGCAACAAAACATATAGATATTTAAATTTATGGATTAAACGCTTACGTAAGATAAAAAGATAGACGCATAAAATTCCAAGACTTCCTAATATGTTCAAAAAATTGCTTCGATCTCCCATGTCATAAAAGAAACTCATTATATTAACAACATAAATTAAAAGCCTTATTTTTCTCCCTTCTATAAAGGGCGTAGCTATTAATAACAATTGAAAAAAGGAGAGAAAATGAGGAAAATCATTTGTACCGACCATTGTTATACTATACAGAATCAAAGAGAAAGGCAATGCCAATAACATGAAATAATGTATGTATGCCCTAAACATATCTAATCGAGTTCCAATAACAGAAAACAACATCACAGAGGATATTGTTATCCCTGATGACATTATAACAATATAGTCTGGATTGTGAACTGTAAAACCACGAATAAAAGCAAGAAAAATATATACAATATAGAACGTAAATAACTTCCCATTTAAAGTAGGGAAATTGTATAGAAAATTCTTCCATCTATAAATGATAAAGGCAGAAAAGCCTACTAACAAAATTATCATTGGTTTAATATTAGAAGGATTTTGTAGGCGAGCTGCCAAGTATAACAAATTAGCAGCAATCACATATTTCACGAACTTTGTATAATTAAAACTAGATATTACCTTTGACATAAGTTTTTATTTAATAACATATTTACAAATATTGAAATTATATATGACGCAAAAAAAGTTACAAATAGCAGACAATACATATTCCAAGGTTTTAAGATCGAGACCAATAACAACATAATATTACCATGTATCAGCCAAATATTACTATTGGATCTATTTTTAAAGCTATATCCCGATAACCAATTTGGTATCGGAATTATTGATAGCAAAATAACAGTTGTTATCAATTTGAAAAATTGGAACTGCCAGATATTAGTATTAACCATACAAAGGCCTATTAATATTGCAATTATGAAAATCAAGGAGGGCAACTTTATAGAAGAATGTTTATCAATTATCCGGAAAAAGTATCCTCCAAAACAAAAAATAGCCATTTGATATGTATAAACAAACAAAGGAGCGGGAATCTTTTTACATAAAGATAATAAAACGGAAGCAATCAGAAATAGTATAGACAATAATAATACATATTTTGTTCGTAACTTTGTAATACATACAGATATTATACTTATAATCAAGTAAAATTTCAAATACCAGTATATAGGGTTAAAAGAATGAGAAAGTAAAACGGCATGCTTAAGATACTCAGCTATATTCCAATTAGAACATGAAATATAAATCGGTAGAGACAAAAGCAATATTAATAGATATTTTTTGTAAAGCTGCCAAAATTTCATCAAATTTGCCTTCAATGACAATTTACAATGTAGAGCCTTACAAAAATAACCATATCCACTCACAAAAGAAAAGAAGCAAACACACAAATTGGAATAATTCCAAAGGACTGATTCTAATGATGACAGATGTCCTTTGTATAAATTAAAGACATGCAATACCACCATCAAAAAAAGGCCCAAATTTTGTGTAAAGCAAGAATGATTTTTATCAAAAATCAAATTAATAGTTATACCCATACTACCAATAACATGAATTCTCTACCAAATCAGAATTTTTGGGACGTTCTTTAGCCTTTGTCCAATAATCATTATATAAGCTACAATAATATGGTGGAAATAATTCTTTTATTCCATATTCGTCACCATAATGAGGATTATCCCATCTTGCTCCCTTTATTCCAAACAAGAGTTGTGTGCCACCAGCCAAATGTATGGCCTGTTTGCCAAGACGTTTTATAAAAGCAGCCAATGGTAATCCGTACGCTCCACAACCAATAATTGCGACATCAAAATCAATGTTCTTAATTTTATCTTCCATGTAAGCCAAAGCTTCGAACCAACTATTAAATTCAGAAGGTTCCCCTGCAACAGTTTGAACAGCAGCCATAGTTATCAAATTAAAATCTGGCAATACATTTTTATTGTCAAATAGATTATAACGTTTTGTATATTGCTCTTGTATTGTATGACAAAACGGATGAATTACAAGAACATTTTTACCTGTCAAAGCCATTGTCCACGGATTATCAACAAAGAATGGGTATAAACATTCTAAATGTAATCTAATAACAGAGTCCTTCAATGGCATGAATTTTTCATAATACTGGTGACATCCTAGAACATCTATTTCTGGAATATCTTCAATATATCTTTTAGAAAAATTAACAGCAGTTTCTTCTGTTTCTGGAAAGATACCAGAATAGATGTGCATAGTATGAAAATGTTCCACATTCCACCAAGGTGTATGTGTTTTGTCCCTGATATAATCTAAACATTTTAGAAGGAATGATCTCTTAGAAGATACACAGAGATAATTATTTATACAATTAATTTCTGTAGTCCCAAAACGAGAAATCATACAAGGTTTACCACTCTTCAGTAAATCATATATTATTTTATTTGAAATAGTTCTGTCTATGCAACATTCAGGATTGTTAAATTCTGGATGGACAATGAAACGATACGAGCGTTTGAATGCTCGAATAATAAAATCCTTTATTCTCATAACTTATATTTCTTTATAACCTCAAATCCGCAACCTATAGGGTTTAGTGGGATTTTGCT
>UMGZ01065124.1_pt1 | contig 92831 bp, 69 predicted proteins | sample 1965421 | NCBI WGS metagenome assembly UMGZ01 (sample SAMEA4836087, study PRJEB28245) | human gut metagenome | biome: gut microbiome; material: fecal sample | place: Denmark | collected 2008
TAAATTATCATTTATCCGCTTGTTGACTTCAATCTTCCCCTCAAGAGAATCCAAAATATCAGCAATGGTATTTTGGATATTTTCATTTGGAACTCGGACGATTAGTCTTGCCAAATTCTCTTGAGACAATGTAGGAATGGCACTTCCTCCAACAATTCCGTATACCTGTTTCTGAAATTCGTCAGTTTTAAGGAAATATGACAGATATACAGGGTTAATCTGTATGTTTTTTAGAACTACAAACTGAGGATTGAGTGTCATAGGATGCTCAACATTGCGAATAATGGCAGTTCTACCATATGAGTTGCCTGTTTTAACAATTACAATATCATTTGAAGCAATCTTTATTTCTGGTGATTCTTCATATTTTTCCCAATTTATATATGTACATTTAGACAAATCCATTACGCCATCAACAATGTTTGAAGGGCTTAATGAAATTGCACCATTTGCAGGAGAGGACACCAAATCTTCGGTAGTGTAGCCACGAAAGCCTATTCTACCAAAGATTTTGCAAATATCCCCCAATTTATATTTCTTGTATTTCATTAGTTCTATTTTATTCCTTACCCAGCAGTCCTCTCACTTCCTTATCGAAGTCAGAGTCAATGCGTTGTGTCTTATTGAAAATATCATATTCTTCTTCCGCTTTCTTTTTGGCTTGCGCTGCAGATATTTTGCCTTTATCGGGCAATATCTGATAACGTCTGAAAGTTAGGAATTCATTGACACTTGTAGAGAACTGCGCCATGTTGAATGTGTTTTCACGCTCAATGAGGTCTTCTATATAGTCAAAGAAACCAGTGACGGCACGCTCCAGTTGTCGGATTTCTTTTTCTTGCAAGTAGTTCTTGGCAATAGATACGTCCGACTTTAAGACACGCCCGTCAGGAGCGTTCTTCCATGTGGTCAATCCCATGTGCTCTTTCGTATGGTCAGCCTTAGAGTAGATAATCTCAGCGGCCGTCTGCCCAGTGATAGCATAGTGGAAGCGGTTTTGTATCATCGCATAGAAATCGTGTGTTGTCGGAGAGTTCTTGTCATAGTCGGTGCTACACTCTGCATAGATGTCCGTAATCTGTTGCCAAATGCGACGTTCACTTGCGCGGATAGAACGCACACGTTCAAGCAATTCACGGAAGTAGTCTTTGCCAAACACCGCCGTTCCTTGTTTCAACCGCTCATCGTCCATAGCGAAGCCCTTTTTGATATACTCATTGAGAATCTTCGTTGCCCATTGGCGGAAACGAGTGGCTTTCAGAGAAGACACGCGATAGCCTACGGCAATTATTGCATCAAGAGAATAGAAATCTATTAGTTCCTGAACCTCGCCACGGATACCTCTATTTACGACTGTTTCCATTTTGGAAATAGTCGTGTCAGGATTAAGTTCTCCCTCTGTAAAGATATTTTTCAAGTGCTTACTGATAGCCGGTACGCCCACGCCAAATAGCTGTGCCATAGCCTTTTGGGTACACCAAAGCGTTTCGCCCTTTATGACGACTTGCACTTTGCCGTCCGCATCCGGCATGCTGTACAGAAGATATTGAATCTCGTTACTCATCTCCGTGTTCCTTCCCTACGTTTTCGTTGAAACTGATACTATCCAACTGCTTCAGTATCTCTTCTTCGAGGCGGTGACTCTCCTCAAACTGTGCTTTCAGCATAGACCTATAATTATTCATGCGTTTGTTGAACTCCTCCTCGGTGATGTCCACATAGTCAATCTTAATGTCGAAATACTGTCCTGCAGAGAGGCTGTAACCTTTCTCTTTGATTTCATCGTATGTCACAGCTACCGAGAAGTCATCAACAGCCTCCTTGTTCTGGAATGTGTTCACAATCTTGTCGATCTCGAAATCGCGAAGACGGCGTTTCTGATTGTTACCTTCCTTATATTCCTCACCCAGCTTGCTTGCATCGATGAGAATCACCTTGTCGCTCTGTGCCGATTTGTCAAAGAACAGCACGGAGACATTGGTGCCGGTAGTAGCAAACACATTTGACGGCATAGACACACATCCATACACCCATTTTTCATCTACGATACGTTGCAAAATGCGCTTCTCTACGCCACTCTTAGATGTGATAAATCCAGTAGGTATGACGATAGCGCCCTTTCCCGTTGGCTTCAGCGAGTTGAGCAGATGCTGGATGAAGCAAGTGTAGATAGCCATTTTGGGTTTGTTCGGATCTACCTTTTTCACAGAGTTAGGAACACCAGCCCAGAAACGGATTGTGTCAGCAGCGAGCGTGTCACGATACTCTGGAAAATCGAGCTTGAACGGTGGATTGCTTACAATGAAATCGAATTTCTTCAGCACACCATTATTCTCTTTATGCGATGGTTCGGTAAGCGTGTTGCCTTGCACCACATTAGGCAGAGAAGCCGAAAGGTTGTTGAGGATAAGATTCAGACGCAGCATCTCGGATGATTTCTCTGAAATGTCCTGCGAGTAGATGGAGCATCGATCCTCACCAATCTGGTGAGCCAGTGCCATGAGCAGTGTGCCAGTACCTGCCGACGGGTCATAACAAGTGATGCCACGGAAGTCCGACTTATCGCCCACAAGCAACCGTGCCATAACCTGCGCTATGGCATGAGGTGTGTAATATTCGGCATATTTTCCGCCACTGGCGTTGTTGAACCCCTTCAACAGGTACTCGAAGATGTGTGAGAAGAAATCATATTTCTCGCCAAACACATCCTCAAAGTTGAAAGAAGCCACATTGTTCATAAGAGCCTTGGCAAACTCATCACGCTTCTGTGTGTCGGTAACATATGTAGTCAGCGGAAAGAAAATATTCACTTTGCTCTTTCCTGACGTGGTGACAGAGAAAGTATCGGCATTGAGCGAGGCAATGTCAATGAGGGTAGCATCGAGCAGTGTAGAAAAGTCGCCCTTGGTGGCAGAGTTATAAAGATGCGAGAGCGTATGCTCCGGCTTCATGCGAGGCACGGAGTGTGGCAGATAGCTGAAAAGGTCTTCCACTTCATCCTCAGTGAATTTGTCATACTCGGCATCCCACTTCTCGGCATTTCTCAGGCGCTCGCCATACATTTCATCGCGCTTTGCCTCATAACCGAACTTATCGTTAAAAAACTTGTAAAGGAACATCTCCGTTACAATCTTATATTCGCTGCCAGTGCCAGCCAATCCGTAAGCCCCGGTAGTGCTCTTCAGAGAGTCGATAAGGGCGATGGTAGCCTCAGATATATTGATGTTGCTCATTATTGTTTTTAATATGCGTAATTACGTTGTTGTAAATATTCTGTTGTGATGAGATTGTTGATAAACTTGCGGTCTTTTATGTCTGCCCTTATGTGCATCTTCAGCAGTTCCTTGCCGATGATGGCAAGCACATCCTGCTGAAATGCCGGTTCGTTGTCGAGCTTGTTGATGTCGAGGAATATCATCCGGTCGATGTCCTGCTTCATATTTGCCAGGTTCTCCGCAATCTCATATTCGTGCTTTGATATGATCGGTTTTTCGCGCTTCTCGTTCTGTTCCTCAATACGCTTATGGATTCGCACAAACCGTTCGTCGCCCTTGTACTTGCTTTTCAGCAGGCGGTTGCGACGATTGATTTCGCGTATTTTCTTCATCACCTCGTCCATGTACTGTATGCTCTCTTTTGCGTCAGCGGTGTCTTTGGGTACAAATCCCTTTTTGCGGAAATACTCACGGAACTCATCGGCAAGGATAACATATTTGTCCTCCTTTGTGTCGAAGTTCGCTTCGAACTCTGCCTGCACACGCTCGCAACGCTCACGTATGTCGTTGACTATTATGCGCATTTCCTCAGGCATTCCTTTCTTGAACTCAAATTCCAGTTCGGAAAGCGCAACGTTGATGATGCCTGACACGTCGGCCTTATGCTCCGTGTTTTCAAGAAGATTGATGCGCTCGATGCGATGCGTAACCTCCGTGATAAGCGTAGGAATGGTGCCGATAGGCAGCGACGCAAGTTTCTGCTTTGTTTCCTCGTCGCCGAAAGAACGCACTTGGTTGACAATAGCCTTTGCTTCTGAAAGCGTGTTGCGCAACTCATAGAGGCTGTCCTTGTTGTCAACCTCGTCAATCTGCTTACGGAACTCCTCCATATTGTCAGTGGTGAAGTTGAAGAGCACACTTTTTACTTGCTTGATTTTGGCTTCCACCTCTTCCTTCGTCACCATCACATCGTTGGCGATATTACTTTGTCCCGAGCCAGTGCCGTCAGAAGTGCGGTTCAATTCGCGCAGGTAGCGGTCGTTGGTAGCATCAAAATTCTCCTTGATGTTCACGAAGTCAACCACATAACCATACTTGAAATCATGGTAAGGTCGGTTGACACGCGTCAAAGCCTGCAACAAGTCATGGCCGTCGAGCGAGCGTCCGAGGTACAGTTTCTTCAGACGAGGAGCATCAAAACCGGTGAGAAGCATCTTGTTGACAATGAGTACGTCCACTTCCTGAAGTTTCTTGAACCCCTCGATGTACTCTTTACGTTCCAACTTATCGCCTTCGTCATGCAATATAAGCGAAGCCGTCAAAGGTCTGTAGCCAGAAGGCAAAGTCATTGGCTCTGCTGCCATTCCGAGCTGTTCCTCTTTATGCTGCCATATTTTCTCTGCATTATGAAAACGCTCCTGCCACAAGCGGAACATCTCTCTTGCCTGAGGGTTTGTCTTGCAGACAATCATGGCTCCGACAGAGTTGTCGTTCTGCTCCCTGCGGAAACGGCGGAAGTCGGATATGACATAGTCGAGCAACGCATTAAGATAGCTTTCATCCTCAATGATCTTATTGCGGTCGATGTCCGACTTCTTCACTTTTACGCTTCCAGCCAATTTGTCGAGGATGTCCTCTATCTTTTCCTTGTAGATGGTTTCGACAGGCTCACGCATAAGTTTGCAAGTATAGCCGTCAGCGATTGACTTGTCGTAATAGTAGGTATGGATATAGTCGCCAAACACTCGCCAAGACTCACGCTCCTCCTTGAGAAGCGGCGTGCCAGTGAGGGCTATCTTCACAGCGTTTTTGTCAGCTTCGAGCAAATTCGCCAAGAAACTTCCCTTGGGGTTATATCCACGGTGCGCCTCGTCGATAAAGAATATACGTTGGAGGTTGGTGCTGTAGCTGTCGTCAACTTGCACCTTCGCCTTGTCTTCTTTGAACTTCTGGATGTTGACCACCATGATCTCCAACTTGCCTTCATTGTTCTGTGTGATAGACCGGCTTGCAATGTCCTTCATCAGTTCTTCACGGCTCTTGGCATTATGCACGATAAGACCACGGGCGGCAAATTCGTCGGTAGCCTGTTCCATAAGGTCGATACGGTCGACTATGAAATAGAACTTTGCCACGATGTTTTTTCGTGCAAAGAAATCCGTCAGACTACGCACGCTGTAATAAGCAAGAGCAGTTTTTCCGCTGCCCTGTGTATGCCAGATGATACCGCTCTTTATCCCATTATTTAGGGTGCGACGGATGGCATAGGAGGCGAACATCTGCTGATAGCGCATAATATGCTTTTGCAACGTTGTGCCCTGTGTGCCGTCCTCTAATTCCACCTTGCGCTCAACGTAGGCTATGCCATAACGAAGCAGGAACAGAAAACGCTCCTTGCTCAGCATGGAGGTTATGATACGGTTGGTAGGGGTGTTGACATCCTTGTTGGTCTGATACTCCTTAAGGTTCTTGATGACTACACAGTTGCGGTGTTTCAATACCCTATATTCGTCGTCATCCGTTATTTCCTGATAGGGATAATTGGTAACAAACGTTTTGTTCTCCTCACGGAAGACATTGAAGAAAGCCTTGCCCTTGGCAGAGCTACAATAGAATGCACCTTGAATAGGTACACGGCTCTCGTTGTCGTATTCCTGATTGTTGGAGAATATCATCAACTGCGTGACGTTGAAGAAGCGGCGAAAACATGTCTTGCTCATTCGTGTATTGATGCGTTCTCGCTCAGCCAAGATACCCTCGTGATTATTGGGTTTCTTTACCTCAATGAAAGCCAATGGCATTCCATTGATGAAACAGGTGATATCAGGACGGAAATTGTCCTCCGTGTCTTCGTTTTCACAAGTAAACTCGGTGGTGACGTGCCAATCGTTGTTGTCAGGATTGTCAAAGTCAATAAGTTTTATTCCGCTATTGGAAGAAAGCATTTGGTAAAACTCGCGTCCTAAATCATCATTGTTTGCAACGTTTACAATCTTTGAAAACAACAAAGAGACTTCCTGGCTTGACAAAGACGGATTCAGACGTTTGACTGCATTCAGAAAAACGTCTATCAATATATTAGTCTTGGTATCATATGCAGTGATATTGTCCAAGTAGGTATAGCCCAACTTACATAGATGGAGAGCTGCAGGCACTTGTACCCTGGTATTCTCATTGAAGTTAGAATTTCCCATAAATATAGATTTAGTCAAAGTTAATTATTTCACTTACATTGACATTCAGCAACTCTGAAATTCGCTTCAGTGTTGCCTTCCATACAGTCAATATATTGCTTATAATGCAAATTTATAGATTTTTAGTGAGAAACAATATTGCTCAATTCTACCTTTAACAAGATATAACTTTTTACATATCTTATCTTTGCAATTCTTGTATTGTCTTCGATTTATATAAAATCCTCACGCTCACAAATGTAAATAAATTTCCATTTGTTTCGCTTAATCGGATTTTTGCACTACCTTTGCAGCGTAAACTCTCAAGTCTATTAATATTCAATCAAATAATAACTAAAACAAACAAAAATGAAACTCAATCGTTTAATTCTTGCGGCTATGGCGGCACTCTTCGTACAGAGCAGCTACGCACAGCAGCCGTACGGCGGATGCTGGCATCCGGACGACATCAAGAACTGGTCGCCGGAGACCGACAAGGACGCTAAGTTCAACCGCTCACGTGTGCCTCTGGCAAAGCGCTTCAAGGAGCCTACGCTGATGAAGGCTAATAGTCAGCAGTACTATGAAGGTCAGATTTGCAACGCTCCAATCCTTTTCCCGACATGTTCTATGTGTCCGTCGCAGGGCGCGTACAACTTCCTCGGCTATCAGCCTACCTACTGGCAGTATATGGACAAGCTCGTTTATTGGGCAGGTTCGGCTTCTGAGGGTATCATCATCCCGCCGCCAGCAGGTTCTATCGACGCTGCTCACCAGAGCGGTGTGAAGGTGCTGGGTCAGGTGTTCTTCCCGCCGTACGCTTTTGGTGGCAACCAGGCTTGGGTGCGCCAGATGCTTACCAAGGAGAACGGCGTATATATCTATGCTAAGAAGCTCTACGAGATTGCTAAGTACATCGGCTTCGACGGATGGTTCATCAACGAGGAGACCGGCGGTGGTACCGAATCGGAGTGGGTTGGCTTCATCAAGGAGTTCAACAAAATTGCCGACGCTAACGGCGACACACACATGGAGATTCAGTGGTATAACGCTGAATACTCTCCGAACGTTACAATCCTGAAGTCGCACAAGAATACATCGCAGTTCCTCGAGTACGGCTCTCCGGGCGACTATCGCAGATATGCAAGCCAGCTCGGCTGCACAGAGGCGGAGACCTTCTCTAAGATTTACGGTGGTGTGCAGGTGGCTTCCAGCGGACACACCGGTTTTGAAAGAGATTTGCAAAAAGCAATGCCTACCAGCGGACACGTTGGTTCGCTCGATCTATTCTGCCCCGAGGAGAAGACATGGAAGGACAACGTGCGCAACTTGCTCGGCAAGAACGATACCGGTCCTGACGCATACAAGGCTATAACGAAAACTTTCGAGAACGAGATGCAGATGTGGACCAACTATGCCGGCGACCCGACTGTTACTACAGATGAATGGTCAGGCATCTCGGGTCACGTACTCGAGCGTTCGGTTATCAGCTCAATGCCGTTCACTACATCGTTCTGCGTAGGTGTGGGCAAGCACCGCTTCGTAGAAGGTGAGAAGGTGGCTACACAGGACTGGTACCACTCTGGCGTGCAGAGCATCATGCCGACATGGCGCTACTGGATGGAGAACAAGGACGATGCTTCTTTCGAGATCAACTGGGAGGACGCTTGGAACTTCGGTTCGAGCCTTAAGCTGAAGGGCGGCTCTGCGTTCAGCGGCGACCACCTCTGGCGTCTGTACAAGACTCAGCTTGCCGTGAACGGTGGCGGCACATTGCGCCTGGTTTACAAATCATCGAACACGACAAACGCTTCTGTAGAGGTGAAGCTCTCTACAACAAGCTCTGTAAATCCTGACGTTACACTCTCTGCACCGAAAACCACAACAAAGAACGGTTGGACTGTTGCTGAGTACGACCTCTCTTCGCTCAACGGCAAGACTATCTATATGATCGGTCTTAACGTTAAGGCTAAGTTCACAGTCTACGACTACGAACTCTCGCTCGGCGAACTCTCTGTGCTGCCTGCTAACTATGCTCCGGCACCAGTGGAGGTGAAGAACCTCGCTTCTACAAGCACGCTGGGCAACGTGCAGGGCGACGCTCGTCTCACATGGGACTTCGACTATACAGCCGATTTCGACCACTTCGACATCTATAAGGAAAACGAAGACGGCACACAGACAATGGTTGGACAGACTCGCGACGAGGCGTTCTACGTTCCGACATTCCAGCGTAAGGACAACGAGGCTTATGTTAAGTTCATCGTTACTCCGGTTATGAAGGACATGCGCCAGCAGAAGGGCAAGAGCATCATGCTCGACTACCCGCAGGCTACCGCTCCGGTTGTTTCGTTCACTATCAGCAACAGCTATCTGAAGGTGGGCGAGAGCGCTACTATCACAGCTAACGGTACGGGTAATCCGACTGCGTTCAAGTGGACTCTGCCTGAGGGATTGAAACTTGCTGATGGCTCTTCGCTCACCAGTCAGACGATAAAGGTTGTTGCAGAGAAGGTGGGCAAGCAGCGCGTAACTGTTGATGTTACAAACGCCATCGGCACATCTACTACTTCAAGCAATATCCTCGACGTAATGACCGAGGAGGAATACAAGAAGATTTACAACGTTGTATATCAGAAGAAGGTGCTCGGCTACAGTGGCTCTACCAACTATCAGGAGGTGCCGGATAAGATTATCGACGGCGAGACCAATCCTTATTCCACATCGGACAAGTGGTGCAACGTAAGTGCTGACAACTGGGTTACATTCGACCTCCAGAGCGTTTACCGCATCTATAGCTTTAAGATTTTCGATGGCAACGCAGGTCCAGAATCAGGCGTAGACCAGATCGACTCTTACCAGATACTCCTCTCTGAGGATAACGAACACTGGACAACAGTTGTTGATACCTACAACCGCCAAAAAGAGAGCGTCAAGACCGACTACATCGCTCCGATGCGTGCACGCTACGTGAAGCTCGTTCCGCACGTCAACGGCATCCTCCGCATCTGGGAGTTTGAGGTTTATGGCAAGAAGGACAACAGCATGAAGCTCTCTACATTGGCAAACAATATCACTTTAAACGCTGGTGAGTCGTATAATATCAATGTGACTTACGATTTGGGCGAGGGAGCTACTAAGGCTGATAAGTTCGAGTGTGTTGCTACAAGCAAGAACGGCAACGTGACCATCGGCACAATCAAGGAAAACGTGAAGAAGAACACGTTCGTCATTCCTGTAACTGCTAAGCAGCGCATGGGCGACGATGTTGTTACTATCCGCGTCGTGAATGGTGACGACTACGAGGAGATTGCTGTACAGGTTGAGGTTGACGCTACTACACAGCCTAACGTGCTCAAGGGCAAGACGGCTGAGGTGCGCCACTATGAGAACGACTACTCTTTCGAGGCAGCTTTCAAGAAGTATGATGTCAGCGGTCTGACCGACGACAATAAGGCTGAAGAGGCTCTCAGCGAGATTGAGGCACCTTCTACACACCGCGACGACGTATGGGTGATCTTCACCGCTCCGGAAGGCAAGCAGTGGGACCTCGCAAAGGTTGTTGTGAACATCCCGAACGAGAACTACGCAGAGAACGACAACAACGAGATGAGCTACGTCAACAAGGACGTGAAGATTGCTGTGGGCGACGACCTCACACGCATGAACACGGCGAAGACATTCTCTGGCTTGAAGAAGGTTTCTGAGCTTAGCTACATCTTCCCGGAAAGCGTGAAGACAAAGTATCTCGCTGTCATCTGCAACCTCTATGTTTACTCTTATCCGTCGTTGGCTGAGGTTTCTGCTAACGAGCAGTTCGCAGACCCGACTGCCATCAACAACGCTACTGTACAGAACGCTGTTAAGGGCATCTACACCGTGAACGGCACCAAGCTCAACGCTTTGCAGAAGGGCTTGAACATCGTGAAGTTCGCTGATGGCACTGTGCAGAAAGTGCTCGTGAAGTAAATTATTAATTAGTAATTATTAATTATTAATTGGTGATTGCTAATTATTAATTCGTGATTATTAATTCGTGATTATAGATAATACGGCTATCAGAAGTTTAACAGCTTCTTGATAGCCGTTTTTCGTATCCTTAAATGTAAAAAATACAACACAAACGCAAATTAGTTTGGCAAATGCTTGGTGGGTTGACTTTTATGATATATATTTGCAAACAAATTGTTAAAGTGAAATTATTACAACCGCTAAAAGCCACCATAACATGAGTAAAGACAATGTATTATACAGAGTGTGCCACTTCTATGTTGAAGGTTTTCGCAGTATGACTCTTGGCAAGGTCTTGTGGACCGTTATCCTCATAAAACTGTTTGTTATATTCTTTGTGCTGAAGCTGTTCTTCTTCCCCAACGTGCTTGACCAGAAGTCGAATGGCGACAAAGCATCATATGTTGCAGGGGAGTTGACGGGCGATAGGGTGGACAGATAGCCACTCGCATCGGTCGACGCAGATGGTAGATGTATAAGTTCTGTAGCCCGAAAGAAACTAAATATAAACCTAATCAATAATAAAAAGACATCAAAAAATGACACATCTCTTGACTGTAGACCCTACACTTATCGATTGGTCGCGTGCGCAGTTCGCACTCACAGCCATATACCATTGGCTGTTCGTACCGCTCACACTGGGTCTTGCCCTCATCATGGGCATTATGGAAACGTGCTATTATCGCACTGGTAAGCAATTCTGGAAGGATACCGCCATCTTCTGGCAGCGACTGTTCGGCGTGAACTTCGCCATGGGCGTTGCTACGGGCATCATCCTCGAGTTCGAGTTCGGCACCAACTGGAGCAACTACTCGTGGTTCGTGGGCGACATCTTCGGTGCACCACTCGCCATTGAGGGCATCGTGGCGTTCTTCATGGAGAGTACCTTTGTCGCCGTGATGTACTTCGGTTGGCAGAAGGTGTCGCGTGGTTTCCACTTGGCATCGACGTGGCTCACCGGACTCGGCGCAACCATGTCGGCTTGGTGGATTCTTGTGGCTAATGCGTGGATGCAGTACCCCGTGGGCTGCGAGTTTAATCCTGACACCGTGCGCAACGAGATGACGAGCTTCGCTGATGTGGCACTCTCACCGTTCGCCGTGGACAAGTTCTTCCACACCGTGACCTCTACGTGGGTGGTAGGCGCAGCGTTCGTGTGCGCCGTGAGCTGCTGGTATCTGCTGAAGCGACGCGAGCAGGAAATGGCGCGTCAGAGCATCAAGATAGCGAGCATCGTGGGCATCGTGGCTGCCGTGCTGACAATGGCGACGGGCGACTTCTCTGCCGTGAAGGTGGCTGAGAAACAGCCTATGAAACTCGCCGCTATGGAGGCTCTGTACAACGGAGGCGAGGGCGTTTCGCTAACAGCGGTTGCTGCTGTCAATCCGTTCGAGCAGCCCGACTATGCCAAGGGCGAGGAGCCACCGCTGCGCATTGCTATCCCGAACGGACTCTCGCTGCTTGCTACGCACAAGGCGGACGGATATGTACCTGGCGTGAACGACCTGCTCAACGGCTACACACGTGCCGACGGCACACGTGAGCTCTCGGCTGAGGAGAAGATGGAGCGCGGACGCAAGGCGATTGCTGCGCTTGCCGAATACCGCAAGCTGAAGGCTGCGGATGCCAACGACGCGCGCTTGCCAGAACTTGCTGAGCAGCTGAAGCAGGACATGCCTTATTTCGGCTACGGCTACATCAAGGATCGTGCAGAGTTGGTGCCGTATATCCCCATCAACTTCTACGCCTTCCGTGTGATGGTAGGCGTGGGCACGCTGCTGATGCTCTTCTTCCTCGTCATCGGCCACATAGCATGGCGCAAGGATATCACCTCGAAGTATCGCTGGCTCTACGTTGCAGCACTGGTTATGCTTCCGCTCACGTATCTGGCGAGCGAAGCCGGATGGATAGTAGCCGAGCTGGGCAGACAGCCGTGGGCTATTCAGGACATGCTGCCAACGGTTGCTGCAGTTTCCGATATTAAGTCGGGCAGTGTGGCGTTCACGTTCTTCCTCTTCCTCGTGCTCTTCACGGTGCTGCTTGTGGCTGAGGTGAGCATCATGTGCCGCGTGATACGCAAATATAACGCCGAGAAACCTCAGACATCAACCGACAACACTTATGTTTAACTCTTCATATAACACATTCTTATGACATACGAATTTTTGCAACAATACTGGTGGTTCATCGTCTCGCTGCTCGGGGCGTTGCTCGTGTTCCTGCTCTTTGTGCAGGGTGCTAACTCTATGGTGCATAGCATAGGCAGAACGGAAGATGGGCAGCGTAAGGTGCTCGAGTCGACCGGCAGAAAGTGGGAGATAACGTTCACCACGCTCGTCACCTTCGGCGGAGCCTTCTTCGCCTCGTTCCCGTTGTTCTATAGTACGAGCTTCGGCGGAGCGTATTGGCTCTGGATGATAATCCTCTTCTCGTTCGTGCTGCAAGCCGTGAGCTACGAGTTCCAACTGAAGAAGGGCAATCTGCTCGGCACACGTACCTATCGCTGGTTTCTCGTGCTGAACGGCATCGTGGGTCCGTTGTTGCTCGGCGGAGCTGTGGCTACGTTCTTCGACGGTTCCAACTTCCTCGTCGAGAAGGCATCGCTGACGGATATCGGTGCGCCCGTTATCAGCAGTTGGGCTAACGCTTCGGCAGGACTCGACGCGCTGCTCGACCCGTGGAATCTCGTGTTCGGACTCGCCGTGATGTTCCTTGCACGTATGCTCGGCGCACTGTACATAATAAATAATGTGGAGGATGAGGACATCCGTTCGCGTGCCAGTGTGCGCCTTGTCGGCAGCACCGTGCCGTTCCTTGTGTTCTTCCTCGCTTTCTTTGTGCGTCTGTTGCTGAAGGACGGTTACGCTGTGGATGCGCAGGGGGTGGTGTTCATGGAGCCTCTGAAGTATCTGCACAACTTCCTCGCCATGCCGCTGTTGGCGGTGCTTACGCTTGTAGGCGTGGTGTTGCTGTTGTATGGAGTAGGGCGCACCATTTTCAGCAACTCCTACGTGAAAGGTATCTGGCCGGCAGGCATCGGTGTGGTCATGGTGGTGCTCTCGCTTCTGCTCATTGCCGGTCTTGGTGGCACAGCCTATTATCCCTCTAACGCCGATTTGCAAAGCTCGCTCACCATCGCCAACAGTTGCAGCAGCGAGTTCACCCTGCGCACCATGTTCTATGTGTCGCTTCTCGTGCCATTCGTGTTCGCGTATATTGCATATGTATGGCGTGTGATGGACAGAAAGTAATATTAGGAGGCTACGGTATTCTTGCCGTAGCCTTTTTATATGCCTATGCAACAATAAAAATAAATATATTTTAGTAGTGTTTCATTTTTTTGCAGTAACTTTAAATAAGTTACGCTGCATCTCAACAATAAAAATAAATCCATTTATTTTGTATTGTCTTCGATTTGCAGTAACTTTGCACAATTAACTTTGCTGCATTGTGTTATGCGATGCAGACTTTCTAACGATAAAAACCAATCTATAATAAAATGAATACAAAATTATCATTCCGACTGCAATGGTCGAAGCGAGCAATGGCACTTGTCGTTGTTGCTGCTCCTTTGCAGTGGGCGTTTGCTTCGCAGGCAGAAAGTGCGCTGCGCACTCCCGTTGCGACTCAAACCGCTACCGTTGTAGCGCAGAGCGACAAGACACATAGCGTGAAGGGTCGTGTGTTTGACGAACTTGGCGAGCCGCTTATCGGTGCAACAATCTCCGTTGAAGGCACTAACGTAAAAACAGTTACAGACATCGACGGCAACTTCTCAATCAGCACACAGAAGGCTCCTGCCTCTACAATGCTCCGCATCTCGTACATGGGCTATAAGGACAAGGTGGTGAGCGGTGCTGCCAACCTGAATGTTACTATGCAGCTCGACCAGCAGTCGATCGACGAGGTGGTCGTAACGGCTCTTGGCATCAAGCGCGAGAAGAAGATGCTCGGCTACTCGGTGCAGGAGGTGAAGGCAGACAAGCTCAACGTAACCGGCGACCCGTCAGTAGTGGGCGCATTGGATGGCAAGGTGGCAGGTCTGCAGATGAACACCGCAAGTACCGGCTTGGGCGGTTCGACAAAGATAACCATTCGTGGCAACTCTTCATTGACAGACAACAACCAGCCGCTCTGGATTGTGGACGGCGTACCGTTCACCGACGACCAGACTTCTTCGGCTTCTACATATGGCGGTTACGACCGTGGCGGAACATCATTCGACATCAATCCTGAGGACATCGAGTCGATCTCTGTACTGAAGGGTCCGAACGCTGCTGCGCTCTATGGCTCGCGTGCCGGCAACGGTGTAATCCTCGTCACTACAAAACGCGGCTCACACAAGCAGGGTTTTGGCGTTTCGTATAGCGGCAACTTCACATGGAGCCAGGCTGCTGAGACTCTGAAGATGCAGAAGCTCTACGGTCAGGGTTCGCAGGGCCAGTTCCTCTTCAATAAGGACGAAGATGGCAACCCCACTACCATGACGGGCGAACTGGCGTTCGGTCCGCGCTTCGACGGCTCGATGCAGACCAACTGGCTCGGTGAGAAGGCTCCCTACTCATACACTGGCGACCGTCTGAAGGACTACTTCCGCACGGGTTTCTCGCAGGCACACACCGTGGCTGTAGGCACATCGTCAGAGAAGTCGCACTTCCGCCTCTCTGTAGGCTATAACGGCAACGACGGCTTGTTCCAGAACGAGTCGCTCAACAAGATTAACGTCGATCTCAACGCCGGTGCTACCGTGAACCAGTGGCTCTCGCTCGACGGCAAGATTTCGGTGTCTAACACCAAGGCGGAGAACCGTCCGTACACCGGTCTGAATGGTGAGGTGGCTCAGCTGCTCCTTATGCCGGGCAACGTGTCGTTGCGCGACTTGAAGGAGAACTATACATCGCCCAATCAGCTGCACCGCAACTGGTTCGGTCCCGACCAGCATTACTCTAACCCTTACTATGCTCGTCACCGCTTCAAGAACAGCGACGAGCGCTGGCGCGCATTCGGCTACTATGCTGCTAATGTGAACATCACTGAGTGGTTGAAGTTCAACGCCAAGTACTCGTTCGACTACTATCGTACACGTCTTCAGACCTCTGACCTCTCTCTTGGCGACGGCGCTATCTCTACCGACGGCACAGGATGGCAGGGCAAGCTCGTCAACGACGGCATGACGCGTGCCGAGGAGAACCACTTCGAGCAGAACATACAGTTCCTTCTTATGGGCGACAACCAGCTCGCAAAGAAGTGGCGTCTGGGCTACACTGCCGGTGCTAACATCATGTATCTGAAGTATGAGCAGCTCTCGGCATCGGTGCAGAACATGCTCGAGAAGGACAACTGGATATTCAACACCGGCAACAAGCTCACATCGGCTCTCGACGACGGACACAGCCGCGCTATGTACTCGGCTTTCGCTTCGGCTCAGTTGGCTTACGACGAGTGGCTCTCGCTCGACCTCACAGCACGCAACGACTGGTCGTCTACACTGCCTAAGAAGAACAACTCGTTCTTCTATCCGTCGGCATCACTCAGTTGGGTGTTCTCCGACTTCATGCGTTCTATCGACCATAAGCTGCCGTCGTGGATTACGTTTGCAAAGCTGCGCGTATCGGCAGCGCAGGTGGGTAAGGATCCGGCTCCGTACAACCTCTACAACGTGCGCAAGTATCAGTTCGAGATGGGCAACCGCAAGCCTATCAACAACACCATCAAGCTCAACGCCAACCTGAAGCCGGAGATCAAGACTTCGTATGAGGTGGGTGTAGACATGAAGTTCCTCGATAACCGTCTCGGCTTCGACTTCACCTATTATTATAATACGACCAAGAACCAAGCTATGCTCGTAGACGCTTCGTCGCCTTGGACACAGCAGTGGGTGAACGCTGGCAAGATCAACAACACCGGTGTCGAGTTCATGCTCTACGGTACACCGGTGAAGACACGCGACTTCCAGTTTGACATCACTGCAAACCTCGCTCACAACCGTTCTACCGTTAAGGAACTGGCTGACGGCGTGAACCGCGTTTACTTCGCAGGCGACTCGAACATGCCGGTGAAGGTGGGTGCTGTGAAGGGTGGCAAGCTCGGCGACATCTTCGCCAACAACCTCATGCAGCGCGACGCTCAGGGCCGTGTAATCATCGGCGACGACGGTCTGCCAATGGCTGCTACCGGCGACGGTAACCTTGAGCAGTATCTTCTCGACCATCCTATCGGCAACATACAGCCCGACCTGCTCATGTCTATCACTCCGACCTTCACATACAAGGGCATCTCGCTCACCGCAATGTTCGACATGAAGTTCGGTGGCGACATCGTTTCTGTATCAGAGGGTATGGCTACATCTGTAGGTACATCGGAGCGCACAGCATATCGTGGCGAGTACAAGACCGTTAATGGTGTGCAGGACTGGTACATGGTTGTTCCGGGCGTTAAGGCTGACGGCAGCGTGAACACACAGGAGGTGAGCGCACAGAAGTATTATTCTACAATCGGTCTGTACAGCTCGCAGAAGGGTTATGCAGAGGAGTTCGTGCACGATGCTTCGTACATCAAGCTGAAGGAACTCTCTCTCGGCTACAGCTTCCCGCAGAAGATGCTGCGCCGCACACCGCTCACACAGCTGAAGCTCTCGTTTGTGGCTCGCAACCTCTGCTTCCTCATGAAGCACACACCGGGCAACCCCGACGGCGGCTACGACACAACGATGTTCTCGCAGGCTATCGACTACATGGCAGTGCCTTACACACGCACATTCGGTTTCTCTGTTAACGTAGGATTCTAAATTTAAAACGACAAAATGAAACGCAATATAATTTATACTGGTCTGATAGCAGCCACTACGCTGCTGACACTCGGTTCGTGCTATGACCTCGAAGATATGAACCGCGACCCGTACGGAGTGGAGGATACGGACAAGGGCGGAGAGATTACGCCCGAGGAGCCTACCGACACACGTTATGCCAACATCAACCTCAACTATCGTGTGAGCAAAGAGGACTCTGCTGCGTACAAGAAGCAGCTGGCTGACGCTCCGGCTAAGTTCCGCAAGTTCCTCTACGAGGGCTACTACAACGACTATCAGCGCACAACCAACCTCTCGCACGATATCTATGCCGGATATGTGGCTAACAATCAGCCGAAACATGCTGGCAAGGCTCCCGACTACAACTACACCGACGGTTGGTCGGCTCTGCGTTGGAGCTTCTTCTACAACGACCGCTCATCGGAGTATCGCGACCTCGTGCGTGCATACAAGTTCAACGAGACACCGGAGAAGTATCGCAACATGTTCTACATCACGCGCATCTACTATGCGTTCCTCGCTCTTGCCAACACCGATACTTACGGCGATATGCCGTTCACGGAGTACGTGCAGGCTAAGGTGCCGGAGACTAACAACGTTGCATACAACACTCAGGAGGAGGTGTACGACGCGATGTTCCTCATGCTCGAGCAGGCTGTAGACAGCATCAAACCCGACGATGCTTCGCAGTACAAGATTGACAAGGACGACATCTGCTACTTCGGCGACGCCAACAAGTGGCTGCGCTTTGCCAACACGCTGCGTCTGCGTCTTGCGCTGCGTATAAGCAATGTGGCTCCTGAGCGTGCAAAGAAGGAGGCTGAGGCTGCACTCAACAACAAGTACGGCTTGATGACTTCAAATGCAGACAACATGCAGACCGTGCCACGCCATGCTCCCGTTGAGATGGGCGGCGAGGATTCCGGCGGCGACGAGAACGGCTTGGCTATGTGCTCTGTAGCATACGGTGGCGAGAGCGTTCTGTCGAAGGATATGGAAGACTTCTATCGTAACCTCTCGGACGGTGGCAAGGAGTACACAATAAAGAAGGGACGTAAGGAGGAGATTACAAAGCAGATCGACCCGCGTTGTCTCATTTGCTGGTATCGCAGCAATATGACATCTTCTACATTGGCAGAAGGTAAGGATGCTTTGCGCAACGACTTCGTAGGTTGTGAGCGTGGTGCTCAGGCTCCTCAGATTTCTATGGATCCGCTGCAGTATAGTCTTACACGTACCGTTAAGGATGGTGCTTCTAAGGATCTTCCCGATGACCACTGGTTCAACTACTCTCGTCCGACGGTATGGCTCGGCTACGCTGAGTCGCTCTTCCTCAAGGCAGAGGCAGCGTTGCGTGGTTGGGCAGGTGCCGACCTCACAATGGGTGCTGAGCAGTACTTCCGTGCTGGCGTTAAGGCATCGATGGACTACTATCACATCGCTGCGGAGGATGCCGACAAGTACATCGACGGTATAAAGGCTCTCAAAGACGGCACATTCCAGGGTGGCGACCGCGAGCGTATCCTCGAGGCTATCATCACTCAGAAGTGGATGGCTGTGTTCCCGAATGGCAACGAGGGTTGGGCTGACTTCCGCCGCACCGACTATCCGGCTCTGCGCACTCAGTTGAGCAACTTCTCGGGTGGCGATGTGCCTAACGGCAAGCAGATCAAGCGTCTGCTCTACCCGAACAGCGAGTCGCAGAACAAGTTCTTCCAGGCACATCCTGAACTGCAGACCGCCAACACTCAGGGCACACGCCTCTGGTGGGATGTTAGCGACACCAACGACGCTGCAGGCAACCGTCAACAGCCGAATAACTTTAGATAACAAAAAGGGGGTGCACTTGTCTCAAGTGCACCAACCAATTTGTAACATTCACCCACAAGGGGGTGCACTTGTCTCAAGTGCACCAATCAAGTTATAACATTTACCCACAAGGGGGGCATTTGTCTCCGCTCGGCTTTGCCGCTTGCCAGAGCAAGAAGTGCACCAACCAAGAAGAATGTATTAAAGCTGCTTGGTTGGTGCAGCGGAGACCGCTGCACCCCCTTTTAGATAGCTAAAAAAATCCTCCATATCTTCCAGTTTTGCCGCAACTCTCTAATTATAAGGCATATAAAGGCTGGAAGATTTTCTTTTGAACGGGTTATCTGCCAGCCTATCTGCCAGCCTATCTTCCAGCGGAGACCGTTACACCCCTTGTATTACCATGCTACGGCAACGCAGTTGTCCCGCTACGGCAATGCAGTTGTCCTGCTACGGCAACGTGGTTGTTCTGCTACGGCAATATGGCTTTTGTTGAACAGCAATAAAAAAAACAGCATTAATGCCCAAGCATTAATGCTGTTTTTTTATATTAGTATGTATAGAGTGTCTCTTATTCTGTTTCTTGTTTGCTGCCCTTCACCTGCCAGTAGGTTACCAGACTTGCCAGCACGCCGTACACAACGGTCTGCATCCACAAGCCTTTTATCTCGGGCAGGATATCGCTGAATGTAGCACCCAGCGTGTTGAGCTTCACGAACCCCTGGATGCCGAACGACGAAGGGATAAGCCACGATACGTAGTGCCACAGTTCAGGCACGTTGCTCTTTGGCCATGATATGCCCGAAAGGAACAGGAACGGCACTGAGGTGAAGACCACTAACAGCATCACGTCCTCGCGACGACGCACGAAGAACGAGAAGGTGATGGCGAAGAAGATGCACGCCAGTAGATAGGGGAACGTGAACAGCAGGAAATCGCCGAAGTGGATAAGCTGCACGAAGTGGAACAAGCGTGGCACTGCCAGTATCACCCACGCTGCGATAAGCATGAAGAGCACGAGGAAACCCATTGTGCGTCCGACCATGATGCGAGCCAGTCCGAAGCGACGGTCGAGCATCGGTCGTATGCGCAGGAAACGGTTCTTCTCGTAGCTCGTGCCGTAGGTGATGCCGATGCCGAGCAGCAGTATCTGCTGCAGGATGAGCACTAATACGGCAGGCAGGATGAAGTTGCCGTAGCCGCTCGTGTTGTTGAACATCGGCACATCGGTGATGCTGAGCGGTGCTGTCGTCAGTTCGTCCTCACGGTTGGTCTTGTTGCCCGACAGGCGTATCTGTATGCCAGAGTTCATGTCGGCAGCCACAGCCGTGCAAGTCTGGAAGATTGCCTTGTACGTGAGCATCAGTCCCATATTGCAGTAGACACTGACGTGCGCCTGCTCCATGCGGTTAAGACGAGTGTCGAAGTCGGTGGGCAGATAAACCACGCCGTACACCTTGTGCTTGCCTACAAGACGCGAGGCTTCCTCAAGAGATGTGCAGCGTTCTGCCACCATCACGTCGGGCGACGCGTCGACATGGCGCACGAACTCGCGGCTTGTAGCCGAGTTGGAGCAGTCGACAACAGCCACGGGCACCTCGCGCACCACCTCGTTGTTGTATATCCACGAGTAGAGGAGCGGGTAGGCGAGTGGCAGGAGGATGACGAAGAGCAGTGCGCCCTCGTCGCGGAACATCTCAAGATGCTCGTGCAGCCACACCTTTGCGGTGTCTTCCCAGAATGTATGTATCTTTTTTAGTGTCATTTGAGTATTCTTAAAAGCGAGAAGCGTGATATCTTACTCCATATATACATATTCCTTATAAGCTCGGTTGATGCGCAGAATGACGAACACCGGAGCCGCAGCGAACAGCACGAGCGCCGCGATGTTGAGTGCTACGTCTGAGAGCGGATTATTGGCGAAGATGCACGTCTCGTAGATAAGGAAGAAGTGGCGCATGGGGAAGGTGTTAGCCAGCACCTGCAGCGGTGCGTCCATAGCCAGCACGGGGAACGCCGTGCCTACCATTGAGAAGCTGAGTACACCCCACAGCGAGCAGATGCTCATCGACATGCGCAGCGCAGGCAGAAGTCCGAACATGAACACACCGAAGCCCACGGCAGCGAGTACGCTGAGCACAGTGAGCAGCACGATTACGCCCCAACCGCCAGGGTGAGGGAAGTTGAGCACGCCGAAGGTGTAGACCATGTATGCGCCCATCACCACAATCCATACGGCGATGTGGGGGAGCATCTTGCCGACGATGGCGATGAACGGATTGCCACCAGCCGCAGCCACCAGTTCGGTGGCAGTGTTCTCCTTCAGCTCCATACCCATGGCGTAAGCCGTGAGGAGGAAGATGAGCAAGAGCAGACACGTCGGCACGAGCATCGTCGAGAGATAGATGTTATAGTTCACCCACGGATTGCCCACGGTATGCAGGTCGATAGAGATAGGCTGCAGGAATGCCATTATCTGGTCGTCGGTGTAGCCTTTGGCAGACATAACCGACTTGGCAACGCCTGCCGAACCGAGTGTGGACACTGTCTTCAGGTCCTTAAAGACGAGCGCACCCGATGTCAGCGTGGCGTAGCTGTAGTAGTACGACACGTGCGGTTGGCGTTGTGCCAAGAGTTTTGCCGTCGTCTCCTTCGGGAAGTAGAGGAAACCGTAGATGTCGCCGCGCTGCATAGCCTGGCGAGCCTCCTCCACAGAAGGGTAGTGAGCCACCACCTCCGACGACTGGAACGAGTCGAGCAGACGTGTCAGCTTGCGCGTTGTGGTGGTGTTGTCGAGATCTACCACACCCACGGGCATATTCTCCGGCTGCCCTTCGTGCATGAACGACGTGAAAAACACCGTGACGAACACGGGGAAGAGCAGCATCGAAAGCAAGTACATGCGGTTGGCTGCCATACGTCGGCATTCGCGTTGGGCGATAAGCAGAAGTCGTTTCATAGTTTACTGTTTAAAAACCGACGACTGCTTACTTCTTCAGCACTAACGACATGCCAGGGCGGAGTCCGTCAATCTTGTCGATAGGGCGAGCCTTCACCTCGAAAGTCTTCAAGTCGTACTGTCCGTTCGACTTGGTAGCCTTCCATACGGCGTATGAACCCTGATCCTTGATGTAGTACACCTTCATGCGTATCTCGCGGTTGTAAGCCGGCACGAAAGCCTTTATCTCGCTACCGATCTTCATGCCGTCAAGCTGGTCCTCGCGCACGTTGAATGTACCCCACATATCGTTCATCATAGAGATAGACATGATTGGTGAGCCAGTGCCTACGAGCTCGCCTATCTTCGGATATACATCGCTCACCTCGCCAGCCATCTGTGCAATCTGCATTGTTTCGTTGATGTACGACGACACCTCAGCCACCGCACCCTTGGCGCGGTTCACCTGCGCAGCAGCAGCCTTCTTCTCCTCCATACGAGCACCGTTCAGAGCCATGTCGTACTGGCTCTGCGCCGCCTTCACTTGTGCCTCCAAAGCCTTGTAGTTGGCGAAAGCCTCGTCGCGCTTCTGTGCTGTCACCACGCCCTCGTCGAAGAGTCGCTGTACGCGGTTGTACGATTTCTCGGCAATCTCCAAGCCTGCCTTAGCCTGCTGCAGTACGGCGAACGCTGCACGCACCTGTTCCTTGCGTGCTCCGTTGTTAGCCATCTCGTCCATAGCAGCGGCAGCGTTCTCTGCCGACTCTGCCTGTGTCATCTTCGCACGCACCTCGGGCGCGTCGAGTATGGCGAGTGTGTCGCCAACATTGACATAGTCGCCCTCCTTGACGCGCAGTTCGAGGATGCGACCAGGCACTTTGCTCGACACACGATACTCCGCCACTTCTATCTGGCCTTGTATTGTTTCGGGCTCACTCTTGAGCGACAGGGTGCCGATGACAGCCACTGCCACAATAACCAACGTCATAAGGACGATGGTGATAAGAATATTCTTATGTTGTGATTGTTCTGACATAATAAAATGATATTGAAGGTTATTACTGCAAGACACCGAGTGCCTTCTTTAGATTTACTTGACTGAGTCGGACATCAATTTCGGCATCAATCTTCTGCGACTGAGCCTGGAGCCATGCTGTCTGTGCCGCCATCACATCGGTGGTCTGCAGCACGCCCTCCTTGAAGCCGACGTTTGCGCAACGCAGGTTCTCCTCTGCGTTCTCCACGTTCTTGCGAGCGAGTGAGAGTCGGCGGTTAGCCTCGTTCACCTTGAACTTACACTGGCTTACCTGCAACTCAATCTTCTCGCTTATTTCGTCGCGCTCAAGCTGTACGATGCTCGATGCTATCTTGCTGGCACGCACCTTGTACGTGCCTTCCATCCAGTTCCAAAGCGGCACGCGCACCACTACGCCAACGTTCCATACGCCCGAGAGCTTGCGCTCGAAGCCGTTGAAGAGGTTTGGGTTGGATGCCATGTATCCACCGGTGAGGATAACCTGCGGCAGGAAGGCAGCACGCACGAGCTTTGTTGACTGTCGGCTGAGGTCGAGAGCGTTGTCGAGCAACTTCAGTTCGGGGCGGTTTTCCATAGCCACGCTGTTGTCGGTGTCCTCCACGTTAGCCGTAGCTACCAAGTCGGCAGACTCCTCATCCTCGAGATGCACGTCGTTCTCCACGGGCAAGCCGCAGAGCTGGCAGAGCAACATCTTCGAGAGGGCGAGTCCGTTCTCTGCCTGGGTGAGCGACATCTCCGCCTCGTTCACCTTCACAGCCACCTTCAGTCCGTCGGCACGTGTAGCCACTCCTTCGGCAATCATCTTCTGTACGTCGTTGTCGAGCTTCTTCACCACTTCGAGGTAGCTTTCAGCCAGCTGCTTCTTATGATGTACAGACACCACGAGCCAGTAAGCCTGATCGATGGAGTGGAGTGTAGACTGTGTAGTGGCTTCGATGTTGTTAGCCGCCATCTCCTCGCCAATCTTCGCCATGCGGTTGGCAGCAATGATGCCGCCACCCATGTAGATTGGCTGTGTAAGCATTACCGATATGGTGTACATCTGTCGAGTGTCGGTGTGGAGAGCATCCACCACTTTCTGGCCGACACCGTCTACCACGCTGCCAAGCTTTGAACCTACCTGTCCGAAGAGGTTGCCCAGTCCGTTAGCAAGTTCGGGAGAGATGGCTCCCTGCTGCGCCAGTCCGGAGAGTGCAGACGAGATGTCGTTATGCAATGCACCAGTGGCGTGTGTACCTGCCGAAGAGAGCGATGCCTTTTGGTCGTCGCTTAGCAAAGAAATCTCACGACTCGTCAATTCGTAGCCACCGAGGGCACTCACATGTGGCAGATACTTCGTCTTTGCTGCCTTTACCTTGTAATGAGCCATGTCCAGCTGCAAGCGCGAGGCACTCAGCGTCTTGTTGTTGCGCAGAGCCATAGCTCGGCAACTATCAAGACTGAGCCTCTGCTGCGCCTGCACGTTAGCCGCACAACAAGCCAAGGCGATAAATAGAAATCTTTGTATCATTTGTGTTATCCAATTATTTAAAACTAAAGCTGCGTGAGCCAATCATATTGCCGTCGGCGAATATGCTCACCTGGTATGTGCCCTCCATGAGCGACTGCGACACATTCCAATACAGAGTAAGCGACTTCTCCTGACCATCATACTCTATGGTCTTCTTCATTGTAGCCTCGAGTTGTCGGTTCTGATAAGCGAATGAGCCTCCTCCGCTGAGCACTGTGCCCGAAGGTGTGGTGATGCGCACGTAGAAGGTCTTTGTGCCGTTGGCAGCAGTGACGTTCTTCGCAATAGAGAAGTTTACCTGCACTGACTTACACTTAGATGTGTTGTTGGTAGACTTTCCGCGCTTGTTCTTCAGCTGCATTGAGATGCCCGTAGCATCGAGTTGGGCAGCGATAGCCACTTTCTCCGAGAGCGAAGCACGCTCGGTGTTCAAGCCCTCGATCTGGCGTGTAGCCTCGTTATATTGTCCTTTGATGCGTGAGTTCTCTTCTGTAAGGTTATGATTTAAGCGGTTGAGCGAGTCAATCTCGATGACATAGTTGCGCAGGATGGCACGCACGGTAGCCAGCTCCTTCTTCAGGCGTGCTATCTCGCGAGCATCATTTGTCTTCGTCTCTTTCAACTCCTTAAGCAATTTCTCTGTTCTCTCCTGCTCGGCTGTGAGCTGTGCGATGATTGAGTCGTTGCTAATCTGCATACGCATCTCGCTATACTGATTGGCAAACTGCTGGTACTCGTTCTCCATCTCCTTCTTGTCGAGTTCTGCGAGTTCCTGCATCGCTTTGTTTTCTTTTCTTTGGTTGTCCAAATTAATGTAGAGATAAGCCACTGCGCCAATGAGCGCAAGACCTACAATACCCCCTACTATCCCAGCAATGAGCTTCTTTTTGTTTTCCATAACTTTTGATATATCAAATAATTAAATAGTTTAAACTTTATGCAAAGTTAAATGTTTAATTTTAATGCGCAAAGCGAGGCGTGTTATAAATAAGGAATATTATCCAAAATCGGTGAATTTTAATGAAAAACAGGACAGAATCTGTGTGGTGAGGTGTTGAGATGTTGAGATGGTGAGGTGTTGAGGTGTTGAAGTGTTGAGATGTTGAGGTGTTGAGGTGTTGAAGTGTTGAGATGTTGAGGTGTTGAGGTGTTGAAGTGTTGAGATGTTGAGGTGTTGAGGTGTTGAGGTGTTGAGGTGTTGAGATGGTGATGTGTTGAGATATGTATAAAAAAGTAATCTCAACACCTCAACATCTCAACACTATTGTTGGTGATTCCATTTATTTCGTGTAATTTTGCACGTATGAATGAGACATATCAAAATATGGAGTTAAACGATAAGCGGATTGCCGTGCTGCTCTCGGGTGGCGTGGACAGTTCTGTTGTGGTGTACGAACTGGCGCAGCGTGGGCTTCATCCCGACTGCTTCTACATAAAGATAGGTCCGGAGGAGCAGGAGGAATGGGACTGCACTTCGGAGGAAGACCTCGAGATGGCGACGGCTGTGGCGCGTCGCTTCAGCTGCAAACTGGAGGTGGTGGACTGCCACCGCGAATACTGGGATCAGGTGACACGTTATACAATGGACAAGGTGCGTGCTGGCTTCACGCCCAACCCTGACGTGATGTGCAACCGACTCATCAAGTTCGGCGCGTTCCACGAGAAGCGCGGACACGAGTACGATCTCATCGCGACCGGTCACTATGCGCAGACCGAGATTGACGAGCAGGGCAGAAAATGGCTCACGACGAGCCCCGACCCAGTGAAGGACCAAACCGACTTCCTCGCGCAGATATACGACTGGCAGTTGAAGAAGGCGCTGTTCCCAATCGGTCATTACCAGAAGGGCGAAGTGCGCGAGATAGCGGAACGCGAACATCTCATCAATGCAAAGCGCAAGGACTCGCAGGGTATCTGCTTCCTCGGCAAGATAAACTATAATGACTACATACGCAAGTTCCTCGGCGAACAGCCGGGTGAAGTACTCGAACTGGAGACGGGCAAGCTCATAGGCAAGCACCGCGGTCTGTGGTTCCACACCATCGGACAGCGCCACGGACTCGGCTTCGGTGGCGGTCCGTGGTACGTCGTGAAAAAGGATGTAGCCAACAATGTGTTGTATGTAAGTAAGGGTTTCGAACCGCGTACCGCTTACAAGAAGGACTTCCCCATACACGATTTCCACTTTCTTACGCTCGACCCGTGGGGTGAGCCGGGCACATCGGCACGTGTGCGCTTCAAGATTCGCCATACGCCCGAATACCATACGGCTGTGCTTGAGCGCACGGGCAAGGGCGAGTTCATCGTCCATGCCGACGAGCTGATACAAGGCGTGGCACCGGGTCAGTTCTGCGTAGTCTACGACGAGGAGCACCACCGCTGCTATGGTTCGGGAGAGATTACGGTATAAAGGTACAATTAGTTTTATTGCTGTCCGCTAAACACAATTTGTTTAGCGGACAGCTTTGTTTTATACGCCACGGTTGGCATCTTGTAATCGTCGTAGTGCCTCGTCTTCGCCTACAATCCAAAGGATGTCGCCAAGACGCATCTTGTATGTAGCACCAACCATAGAGAGGTTTTCTTTTCCTTCCTCTCTGCCCACCACCATGCAGTTGAACTCCGAGCGCAATCCCGTCTCGGGCAATGTCTTGCCTACGAACGGCGAGTGCTTGTCGATGATGATCTGTGAGAGTCGCATCTCGCGCTTTTCTATGTCAGGGTCGTCGGGTTCGATGTCGACGGCGAGGGCAGCGTGCGCAGCAGCCAACTGCGAGTCGCTGCCGATGACCTGCAACTTGTCGCCGGGGAATACGATGTCGTCGCCACCAGGGATGTTGATGCGGCGGTGTCCGCGCAGTATGCTGCTTACGTGTATGCCGAAGCGGTTGCTTAGGCGTAGGTCGGCAAGGCAGAGTCCGCTCCAAGTGGAGTTCTCGGGTATTTCAATTTCTGATATGTGTATATCGCGGTCGAGCAAGTGACCCTCGTACAGTGGTTTCTTCAGTCCGAGCACCTGCTGTTCGATGTCGCGCGAGCGTAGGTTCTGCACGAACATTCGCTCCATTTTGATGCTCTGCTTCTTCAGTCCGCGCGACAGGATCATTATGCCCACCACAGCCAGTGCGATGGTCATCATCAGCGCATTGGTAAAGCGTGTGAGGTAGTTGCAGATGTAGAACACGAACGCAGAGGCGATGATAAGGCGCACGAGGATAGTGACGAGAAGCGGCATACGGTTCGACCGGCTGTCGTTCCACAGCGCACGGAACTCCTCCGAGTGGTTCTTCTTCATCACGATGGCACGCAGGAATGGTGCGATGAACATCACGGTGAGCACACCGCAAATGCCGTTAGCCCACCAGTGCATACCAGGCATCATGCGGCGTATGAACGGCAGGAAAAACGTTAGCATCAGGGCGATTGTAGCCACGGAAAGGATAGAATAGATGATGGTGATGCGAGCCATCTGCGCGATGAGCGAGTGCCAGTTGCTCTTCGGAGCCGACGACGGGTGGGAGAGCGTGATGTTGTTCAGCGCGCGTACCCATGTCTTTGGCAGGTGGCGCTCCAGCACGTTGTACGAAGGCACCGAGAGGCGTATCATGTAGGGCGTGAGGAACGTAGTGATGACCGACACTGCCACTACGACGGGGTAGAGGAACTCGCCCGTGACGTGCAGCGAAAGACCCAATGAGGCGATGATGAACGAGAACTCGCCAATCTGCGCCATCGAGAAACCGCAGCGCATAGCCGATTTCAGCGACTGGCCGCCGATAAGGAAACCGAAGGTACCGAAGATTGACTGTCCGAGTAGGATGGTCAGTACGAGTACGGCTATCGGTATGGCGTACTCAACGATAATCTTCGGGTCGACAAGCATACCTACCGATACGAAGAACACCGCTCCGAAGAGGTCTTTCACGGGCGAAACGAGCTTCTCTATCTTTGCCGCTTCGATTGTCTCGGCAAGGATGCTGCCCATCACGAACGCACCGAACGCCGAGCTGAAGCCCACCTTTGTAGAGACTACAGCCATGAGACAGCACAAGCCGAGCGACACGATGAGCAACGTCTCGTTGTTGATAAGTTTGCGTGTGGAGCGCAGGAAGAGTGGCACGGCGAAGATGCCGACCACGAACCACAGCACGAGGAAGAAACCTATCTTCATCACCGAGCCTATCATCTCGCCGCTGTCGGGGTTGTTGCCGCTGGCGATGGCGGACAGCATTACCATCATCACAATGGCGAGTATGTCCTCAAGGATGAGCACGCTCATAACGGGCTGCGCAAACTTCTGCTGGCGCAGTCCCATATCCGTAAATGCCTTATATATAATAGTGGTGGAGCTCATGGCGAGCATACCACCGAGGAATATGCAGTCCATACGCTTCCAGTCGAAAGCGTGTCCGACAACGATGCCGAGTGTCATCATCGCGAAGATGATGGTGAGCGTCGTTATCACGGGCGTTATGCCCATCTTTAGAATCTTCTTGAACGAGAAGTCGAGACCGAGCGAGAACAAAAGGAACATAACGCCTATGTCTGCCCAAATCTTAATGTCTACGGTGTCCATGACGGACATGGTGTAGGGCATGTGCGGACTCACGATGAAGCCAGCCATGATATAACCGAGCACAAGCGGCTGCTTGAGCTTCTTGAAGAGTAAGGTAACGGTGCTCGCAACAATGAGGATAAGAGCGAGGTCGTTAATCAATGTAGGTACTTCGGACACTTTGTATTCTTTAAAACAAGACAACCCAAACGATATTGTTTGGGCTGTCTTTCATTCTATTAAATTGTTTTCTGTAGTTGCTTGATAGCAACGCTTAGTCGTTGTAATGTGCAGTCAACTCGCAGATCTTGATGATAACCTGCATAGCCTTCTCCATCACCTGCACGCTCACAAACTCGTGAGGACCATGGAAGTTGCAACCGCCTGCGAAGATGTTGGGGCAGGGCAGACCCTTGAACGAGAGCTGCGCACCGTCTGTGCCGCCACGGATGGGCTGCACCTTCGGAGCTACGCCGCTTTCCTGCATCGCCTTCAGCACAATGTCGATGACGTGCATGTTCGGGTCTATCTTCTCCTTCATGTTGTAGTACTGGTCGTAGAGGTTCACGCTCACAGTACCCTCGCCCCACTTCTCGTTCATCTTGCGTACACACTCCTCGATGAAGTTCTTGCGGTGCTCGAACTTCTCGCGGTCGTGGTCGCGGATGATGTACGACAGTGTCGCCTTCTCGCAGCATGAATTGATACCCAAAAGGTGGTAGAAGCCTTCGTAGCCTTCTGTCTCCTCAGGAGTGTCTGTTGCAGGAATCATCTCGGCAAACTCTACCGCGAGGCGCGAAGCGTTCACCATCTTGCCCTTGGCATAACCAGTGTGCACACTCACACCCTTGATGTTCACCTTGGCACCAGCAGCGTTGAAGTTCTCGTACTCCAGTTCGCCGAGATCGCCGCCGTCGATGGTGTAAGCCCACTCGCAGCCGAACTTCTCGACGTTGAAGTGGTGTGCACCCATTCCGATTTCTTCGTCGGGGTTGAAGGCGATGCGTATGTCGCCATGCTCCACTTCGTCGTGGTCGCGCAGCCAGCACATTGCCTGCACAATCTCAGCGATACCTGCCTTGTCGTCGGCACCGAGCAGAGTGGTTCCGTCGGTAACGATGATGTCCTCGCCGATGTGAGCCTTCAGCTCAGGGAACTTTGTCGGCGAACTGACGATACCTTCAGAGAGAACGATGTCGCTGCCGTCGTAGTTCTCTACGATGCGTGGGCGGATGTTCGCTCCACTGCAGTCGGGAGACGTGTCGTAGTGCGAGATGAAGCCAATAGTCGGAATGTTCTTCTTCGTGTTTGCCTTCAGCGTAGCATAGATGTAGCCTTGCTCGTCCATCTCAACGTCGCTCATGCCCTCGCGCTCAAGCTCCTCTTTCAGATACTTGGCGAAGATGAGCTGCTTCGATGTGCTCGGCACGGTCTGCGACTCCTCGCTCGACTGCGTATCGAATTGTGTGTATTTAAGAAATCTTTCGGTAATATCCATTGTCGGTTACTATTAGATGATGCTGTTCTTCTTTGTCCACTCTACGATCTCTGGGATGTAGCCGAAAGCGAGACCCGTAACGGTGTCTGCGCAACCGTAGTAGACAGCGATGCGACCAGTCTCAGGGTCGTGAACCTCAGCACATGGGAAGCATACGTTTGGCACGTCGCCCATGCACTCGTAAGGAGTCTGCGGAGAGATGAGGTACGGACCCGAACGGTGTGTAGCCTTCCAAGGCTGCTCGAGGTCGAGGAGAGCAGAACCGAATGCGTAAACATAGCCGTTGCAAGAGCGGAGCACGCCGTGGTAGAACAGCAACCAGCCCTCTGATGTCTTAACAGGAACAGGGCCTGCACCAATCTTCATGCACTGCCAAGCTGAAAGCTCGAAGGCTGCCGGTGCCATAACGTGGCGGTGGCGTCCCCAGAACTCCATATCGGGCGACTCGCTGTAGAAGATATCGCCGAACGGTGTGTGACCAGTGTCGCTCGGACGAGAGAGCATAGCGAAGTTGCCGTTGATCTTCTCAGGGAACAATACACCGTTACGGTTGTAAGGCAGGAATGCGTTCTCGAGCTGGTGGAATGTCTTGAAATCCTTTGTCCAAGCGATGCCGATTGTTGGTCCGTGGTAGCCGTTGCACCATGTTACATAGTAGCGGTCCTCGATGAAGCAAACGCGCGGGTCGTAACCATATACCCACTCGCCGATCTCCTTGTTGTCGCACTCGAAGCGGAGTGGCTCCTCGTTGATGTTCCAGTTCACGCCGTCCTTAGAGAAGCCTACGTGGAGCACCATGCGGCGGTTTGTGTCGTCGCAGCGGAATACACCTGCGAAGCCCTCACCGAACGGAACTACTGCACTGTTGAAGATACTATTTGATGTAGGCAGCAAGTCGCGCGGAATGATTGGGTTCTTTGAACAGCGCCATAACGGAGTTCTCTGACCTTCGGGACGATCTTCCCAAGGCATGTTTGGCAATGGGTTGCCTGAAATGATAAGTTTGCTCATAGTTTTTTAAGTTTTTAAAGCCGTCTCTTCTGTCCCGTTCATAGGAGAGAAGAGGTGTGCTTGGTTGTTATTGTTATGTGAATTTATTTCTTGTCAGGATAAGTGAACGGCACAAACCATGTGATGAGGAATGCCGGTATCGTGCAGAAGAGCACGAAGATGAAGAAGTTCTGGTAGCCGAGCATATCGCTTACGTATCCGCTGAGCATACCTGGAAGCATTACGCCGAGGTTCATGATGCCCGATGCGAATGCGTAGTGTGCCATCTGGTGCTTGCCCGGTGCAATCTGCTGCATCATGAAGAGTGTCAGACCAACGAAGCCGAAGCCGTAGCCGAAGTATTCGAGAACGATACCGCCACCGATGAGCCAAAGGCTGCTCGGCTGATAGATAGCGAGCAGGGTGTAGGCAACGAACGGAAGGTTGAATACGCAGCAGAGCGAGAAGAGCGACTTCTGCAAGCCGCGGTGTGCAACGTAGTAGCCTGCAAGCACACTGCCGATAACGAAGGCTGCTGCGCCGAAGGTGCCGTAGCACAAGCCGATTTCCTTCTCTGTGAGTCCGAGACCGCCGTTCGCAACGTCGGCTTTAAGGAACAAAGGCACAATCTTCATCACGAAGCCCTCTGCAAAACGATAGAGGATGATGAAGCAGATATAATAAGCAATGTGTTTTTTGCGGAAGAGGTCGACGAATACATTGCCCAAGTCGATCATAGTCTGCTTGAAGTCGGGTTTTTCGGCTGCGTCCTTTGCCTTTTCCGACGGCACGAATTTAGCGTTGTACAGACCGAGCATAACCATTATCACGCCAATCACTGCCATGATGATAGTCCAAGCCACTACAGTTCCGTTGTGCTTTGCTGCAGCTGCGGCTGTAGCGCTGAGTCCGGTGAGGTCACCCGTGTAGTAGTCGATGAGCATACCGGCAAGGTAAACCAATCCGCCGGTAGCGGCAATTTTTGCGATGTTATAGAACGCACCCTGCCAGCCGATATAGCGAGCCTGATCGTCTTTAGACAGCGAAGCCATGTAAACGCCGTCGGCAGCTACGTCGTGTGTAGCGCCGCTGAAGGCGATAACTGCGAGCAACGCGATGCTTAATGCGAAGAAATTTGGAAGATGCAGAGCCAAGGCAACGAGTCCGAAGATGCAGCCGGTAGCAATCTGTGTAACGATGACAAAGAACTTCTTTGTCTTATACATCTCAAGAAGCGGACTCCAAAGCGGTTTCAGTGTCCAAGGCAGCATGATAAGCGAAGTCCAGAACGCAATCTGTGTGTCGCTCACATCGAGGCCTTTAAACATAAGTGTACATACCATGTTTAGCACCACGAACGGCATACCCATGGCGAAGTAAAGCGTCGGAATCCATGATATCGGGCTGCGCTTCTTGTCTTCAATAGCTATCTCTTTCATTGATTTGGTTTGAAAATATTAGTTTTTAATTTGTTAAATTCAAGTGGTGGGGCTTCTGTTGCATGTCTTTCGCTTGTATGGCAAGCAAGTGATCTGCTTGCATTGCGAGTTTTCACGGTGTGAAGTTACTAAGAAAATGTCGAATGACAAAACAACTGCGCCTAAAATTTGTTCAACACGTCGATGATTGTCTCCACTTCCTCTTGTGTAAGTGTCTGGTTGAGCGGAATGCTCAGTTCTTCGGCGTGTATCTGTTCGGTGATAGGCAACTGTAGTTCTGCCATTTCCTTGTAGCAAAGCTGCCGGTGTGGCGGTATGGGGTAGTGTACCATCGTCTGTACGCCGTGCTCAAGAAGGTACTTCTGTAGTTCGTCGCGCTGTTTGCATAGCACGGGGAAAATGTGATGCACGCTCTGCTTGCAGTATTCCATAGAAGGAAGCTGCAGACGTTCGTTGTGGATGCGCTCTGCGTACTGCTTTGCTATCTCGCGGCGGCGTGCATTGTCTGCGTCAAGATAGCGCAGTTTAACACGCAGCACGGCAGCCTGCACCTCGTCGAGTCGGCTGTTTCTGCCTTTATAATCGAACACATACTTGCGGCTCGAACCATAGTTGGCAAGTGTCGCAATCATCTCTGCAAGAGTTTTGTCATCGGTTGTTACAGCTCCGCCGTCGCCCAATGCGCCGAGATTCTTGCCCGGATAGAAGCTGTGAGCAGCCGCATCTCCAAGCGATCCGGTGCGTCGGTTGCCGAAATAGCAACCGTGAGCCTGCGCGTTGTCCTCTATAAGGCGCAGGTTATGGTGTCGGCAGATGTTGCCGATATGGTCGGTGTAGGCGCACTTGCCGTAGAGATGTACAATCATTATGGCACGTGTTCGGGGCGTTATCGCCTCCTCGATGCGTGTGTCGTCTATCTGGAACGTGTCGATGCGCGGTTCTACGAGCACCGGCTTGAGGTTGTTCTCGGTGATGGCGAGTATGGTTGCGATATATGTGTTCGCAGGCACGATCACCTCGTCGCCGTCCTGCATTACTCCCATCTCTTTGTAGGCACGCAGAATGAGTGTAAGAGCATCAAGACCATTGCCGCAACCTACGCAGTGAGCGGTGCCTATGAAGCTGGCGAACTCTTCGCAGAACGCCTTGTTCTCTGCTCCCAGCAGATACCATCCGCTTTCTACAACGCGCTGCACGGCTTCGCTTATCTCGCTACTGTGCTGTGCTGTAACCGACTTTAAATCAAGATATTTAATCATTTCGTAAAACTATACTTTAATGTTACGGAACAGCCTATGTTCTCCTTAAACTCGCATAAACCATAGTTGGGTATGCCGTCTTCCGTCGACGGGCCGATGTCGAGCGTGCGCAGTCCGGCTTCGTAATAATGACGAAACAGAGAGTAGGTGAGGAAGTTCATTGGGCGCAGAGCCGAATACTCGCGTATGTCGCCCCAATATACCACCTGCGCAACGCCCTCGGCTACATGAAAAACCTGCGCTGCAGCCACGTCTTCGCCTTCATGTTCGAGCACGAAGAAGTCGGCTTGTACGACGTTGCTCACCGTCTGCCACACTTGCTCCAACGTCATGCGCAGCGGAAAACCGCGCTCCTCACGGTTGCGGCGTATCACTTCGTATGCTCGCGCTACGTCTTCGAGGTCGTTGCTGTTGAGCTTTATGAGGTTGAACGGCACGTTCTGCGCATGATGAAGGTTCTTTCTTGCGCTGCGGTCGATAATCTGTTCGTAGTTAGCAATGCGCTGTAGGTCAACATGATAGTTGAGATCCGTGCAGCGCACATTCATCTTGCGCATGAGCACACTCGTCCATTTCGACAGTTGTGTTTCGTCGTAGACAAGCGGTTGCAGCGTTACGGCAAGTTGTTGCGAGCGTTCTGCAGCGTATGCAAGCAATAAGTCGACTGCCTCCTCCATGCGTTCAAGAGTCTGAACGCCACGTGTTGTGAAGCCTCCGAACGGAGCCGAAAATGGTGAGCGCAACATTCCGTTGCGCTCACCAAGTATAATGCCGAAGCGGTGCTTCGTATCGTGTATCGACAAATAGTGAAGATTTTCAGCTTTGTCGCGGTTCAGTTCGGTGAAGTCCACTGAGTTGAACACGTGCTGTGGCGTGTATGTCTTTGCATATTCGTCGGGAGATAGTCGTTCTATCTGCATCATTTCTTTACACCTTTTTATATTAAGGAGATTTTTCTTGATTGGTGCAGTTGAGACAACTGCACCCCCTTCTTTTTTAAAGCACTCCTTTATATTTAAGAAACTCCTCGTAGTCGTAGATGTAGTCGCTCTCGTCGTACAGTTCAGAGGCGAGCACGAGGCACACCGCACCCGACGAGAAGTCGTCGATGGTGCGCCATATTCCCGTTTCTATGAGCAGTCCTTGATAAGGGCGGTTGAGCAGAATCTTGCGCTTCTCGTGTCCGTCGTCGAGTGTAACGGTGAACGAGCCACTCAATGCAATGAGCAGTTGCTTCAATCGCTTATGTGCATGACCACCACGCATCGCACCTGCCGGCACATCATAGAGCCAGTAGGTGCGTGCAATATGGAACGGCACGTTCTTGAACTCCTCTACTACAGAGAGGTTTCCGCGTCGGTCCTCAATCTTCGGGATGTCAATTATCTTAGCATCTGCTACTTTCATAATAAGTTCTTTTCAGGTCGTTTATTTATCCATATACGGATCTGTGCCCAATACGGTGGCAGCCAGGCGCTTCGCCTTGTCGCGCAATGCGGTTGTGTCGTCTGTCGGTTCGCCGTAGCAGAGCACAACGCCCATTCGCCTGCCGAAGTGTGCCTCTTCCTTACCGAAGATGCGTATGCGTGTGTGGTCTTCCTTCAGAGCCTCAACGAAGTTGTAAGGCAGTGGGTCGTTCGACTCCTTCGGTGAGAGGATAACCGCACTTGCGCCTGCGTGCTCCAGGTGTATGCCTGCGATAGGCAGACCCATTACGGCACGGAAGTGGAGCTCGAACTCAGAAAGGTTTGTTGTGTGTCCGAGAGTCACCATACCCGTGTCGTGCGGACGCGGAGACAGCTCGCTGAAGATTACTTCGCCCTGCTTTGTGAGGAAGAATTCAACGCCCCAGATGCCGGCACCAGTCAGTGCGCGTGTCACCTTCTCAGCCATATCCTCAGCCTTGCGCAGCTCATCTTCCGGAATAGCGAACGGCTGCCAGCTCTCGCGGTAGTCGCCGCCCTTCTGCACGTGTCCGATAGGCGGGCAGAACAGCGTCGGTCCGTCCTTCTGTGTCACGGTGAGCAGTGTGAACTCAGAGTCGAAGTGGATGAACTCCTCGATGATAATCTCCTTGACATCGCCGCGGCTGCCTTCCATTGCGTCGTTGAACGCCTTCTCGAGGTCGGCTTCGCTGCGCACGATGCTCTGTCCGTGACCAGACGAAGACATGAGCGGCTTGATTACGCATGGGAAACCAATCTCCTTAGAGTGTTCGCGCAACTGCTCGAGCGTAGTAGCGTAGAAGTACTTGGCTGTGCGCAGGCCTAACTCCTTTGCAGCGAGGTCGCGAATAGCCTTTCGGTTCATTGTATAGTTCACGGCGCGTGCGCTCGGCACTACCTGTATGCCTTCCTTCTCGAAGTCGAAGAGGCGCTCGGTGCGTATCGCCTCAATCTCCGGCACAATTATATCGGGGCGGTGTTTCTCTACAACAGCTGTCAGAGCGTCGCCGTCGAGCATGTTGAACACTTCGTGCTCATCGGCAACCTGCATTGCCGGGGCATTCTCATATCTGTCGCATGCCACGACATACTGTCCAGCACGCTTTGCGGCGATGACAAACTCCTTGCCCAGTTCGCCCGAACCCAATAACAATATCTTCTTCATAGCTTATTCTCCTATCTTGATTATGTATTCGCTCATGAACGAAGCACCCGGCTGCAGGTGATTCATCAAGTATTTATCACGGAACTGACCGCGATACTCGTAGTGGTCGTGTATGCCATACCACGGCTCGATGCAGAGGAACGGAGCGTTCTTGCCGTAAGGTGTCCAGATGCCAACGCAAGGAGCGTTGAAGCTTACTGTGACTGCAGGACGCGCTGTCTGAGGGTCGAGAATCTCAATCTCGCGCAGCTGGCACTTGTCGATGATTACTGCGTCGTCCTTGAAGCTCTCCTCGTTGAAAGCCCAGAGTCCGCCGTTGCATCCCTCCAGTTCGTAGCGGTCGTCGGTGATGCAACCCTCGTGATTGCCATAGATACGCTCAATCTTGTCGCCACGGTCGAAGCGCAGGCAGCCTTTGATTGGTTCGCCTTCCTTCACACCTGGCAGATTGAATGCGGGGTGGGCACCTATCTGGAAGTGTATCTCGCGTGTATCGGTGTTGTGAACATGCCAGATGACGTGTATCTCGTTCTCCACGAGCTTGTACGTTACTGACAGCATGAAGCGGTATGGGTACTGGCGCAGAGTAGCCTCTGTGTCTGAGAGTACGTATGTCACGCGGTCGTCAGCCTTCTTTAGCACTCGGAAGTTCATGTCGCGTGCAAAGCCGTGGCGTCCCATCTGATAGGTGTCGCCTTCGGTGCGGTATGTACCTTTCCACAGTCCGCATACAATAGGGAATAGTATCGGTGAGCGGCGTCCCCAGTAGCGGTCGTCGCCCTGCCACAAATACTCCTTGCCTTCGTCGTCCTTGATGCTCTGGAGCTCGGCTCCAAGGTCGGACACTTCAACTGTTAACAGTTCATTGTGCAATGTTTCCATTTCGATAATCTATTAAATTATTCTTGTGTTCTCTCGTTGAACTTCTCCATGAGCCACACCTTCTGTTCGGCGATAGTAAGGTGGCTGTTGTCGAGTACGAGTGCGTCGTCGGCTTGGCGCAGAGGCGACGTCTCGCGGTGGGTATCGATGTAGTCGCGCTGCTCCACATTCTGCAGTATCTCGTCGAAATCGGCAGGCATACCCTTTGTTTCAAGCTCCTTGAAACGGCGTTGTGCGCGTATCTCGGCTGAGGCAGTCACGAAAATCTTCAGTTCGGCGTTGGGGAACACCACCGTACCGATGTCGCGTCCGTCCATCACGATGCCCTTCTCCTTGCCCATAGCCTGCTGCTGCTCCACGAGTTTCTCGCGTACAAAGGGCAGAGCCGCTATCGGACTCACGTGTTGCGACACCTCCAATGTGCGTATGTATCGCTCTACGTTCTCTCCGTTGAGGCAGACTTCAGGCAGCTTAGTCTCATTGTTCAGCTGAAATGTGAGTTTTACATCGGGCAGCAAAGCCTTCAGTCTCGTTTCGTCGATGTTGCCTTCTGCGTCGAACACGTCGTTGCGCATGGCGAATAGCGTTACCGCACGATACATAGCACCCGTGTCAACGTATATATATCCCACTTCGCGTGCAAGATCCTTTGCCATTGTGCTCTTGCCACACGATGAGAAGCCGTCAATGGCTATCACAATTTTCTTCATATATAAGTTGTATATTTAGTATATGTTTTTAGTTGTTCGTTAGTTGTTTAAAGCGAGAAGGCGAGGTTCAGTATGAGCGACGAGCTCGACACGTGGTACTTGCCGTAAGCTAAGTTTATCTTGAAGCGGTTGAGGCTAACGCCTGCTCCCACCGAGAAACCTGCCAAGTGGGTGCTTCCGCCTTCTGAGGTGCTTATCTCCATCTCGTCGGCACGTCGGAAGTTATAGCCTAATCCGAGCCAAAAGTTCTGCGAGATAGTGGCATCTACGCCCAGAACAAGATGGTTGAAGAAGCGGTAGTTCCAGTGGGTGAGGTCTACAAGTGTGGCTGAGATGCGCAGTGGTGTATGTGCCAGTCGCTTGCTTGCTCCGAGTTGTATGTCGATAGGCATCGGGTCGTATTCGTCGTCGTACGCCTTCAACTGTCCTCCTAAGTTCTTCGCTACGAGCGAGAGAGACCAGTCGTGTTCTGGGTCGAAGTAGTTGAGACCGAGGTCGATGCCTGCGCCCACAGAGTTGTAGCCTTCAATGTGCGATGTCAGGAACTTAGCCGTTATACCGCCGGCGAAGCGGTCGTTGAGCATATACGAGAAATATCCGGCTACTGAGATGTCGCGTGCCGAGAACTCGCCCAGCTGGTTGTTGTTGGCGTCGGTGTGTCGCATCTTGCCGTAGTCCATATATTGACCCGACACTGCCCACGAAGCACGTTCGCCCACGGTGCGGTTGAACGTAGCGCTCGCCGTTGTGGCTCCCGCCATGTATGTCATGACGTTCAGACCGATTGTCTTGTCGCTTACAGAAGAGAGCAGGGCAGGGTTGCTGAACATCAGCGCGGCATCGTCTTCTACGAGTGTCACGTTGTCGCCACCCACGGCTGCGGCGTGTGCGCTGACCGGCAGACGCAGAAAGTTGTAGGCTGTCTGGCTCTCCTGCGCTGATGCTGTCGTCGTTGCTAACACGGCTATGGTTGTTATTATTGCTTTCTTCATTCTTCTGCAAAGTTAGTTATTTATTTTAATAATAACGCAGGAGTTTCCGATTTGTTGTGTTCGGGAAAGCAAAAAGGCGCGCCTACAGGCACGCCTTTTGCTTTATTAGCCATCGTCACCCGTACGGAATCCGATCGGATTGCGTACGCCGTCTGATTGGATTGCGTCCGCCGTCTGATTGGATTGCGTTCGGGTGACGATGACTTTCAGTCCGCTTGAATGGTTTGCGGACAGCAGTAATTCTTCTATTTTCCGCTGACAATTTCCTTAGCACGTTCAAGTGCCAGATTGATATGGCTGCAGATGTTCTCCTCGCCCAGGATATCGTAGAAGCGAGCTTTCTGTAGTTGGGCGTGTACCTTCTCGCTCACACCAGAAAGTACGATTGTGATGCCCTCGTTCTTGCTCATCTCGCAGAGATTGGTAAGGTTGTGTATGCCTGTTGAGTCGACAAACGGCACCTTGCGCATACGTATGATGCGCACCTTCGGGCGGTCGCCGAACGAAGCCATGATTTCCTCAAACTTGTTGCCGGCACCGAAGAAGTACGGGCCATTGATTTCGTACACCTCCACGCCTTCAGGGATAGTAAGGTGCTCGATGTTTCCCTTGCTGATGTCCGATTCCTCGTTTATCTCGTCCATGATTACCTTTACGTCCGTAGTCTCCGACATACGCTTCATGAAGAGCAGGCAGGCTATAATGAGTCCCACCTCGATAGCCACGGTGAGGTCGAAGATGATAGTCAGGAAGAAGGTTATGAGCAGCACCGTCACGTCGCTTTTCGGGTTCTTCATCAGTGCTACGAACGAGCGCCAGCCGCACATGCCGTAGCTCACGATTACGAGCACGCCTGCCAAGCACGCCATAGGGATGTACTTAGCTAATGGCATGAAGAAGAGGAAGATAAGCAGCAGCACTACGGCGTGGATGATGCCGGCGATAGGAGTACGTCCGCCGTTGTTGATGTTGGTCATTGTGCGAGCGATTGCACCCGTTGCAGGAATGCCGCCGAAGAGTGGCGAAGCGAGGTTGGCTACGCCCTGCGCCACAAGCTCGGTGTTGGAGTTGTGGTGGTCGCCGATGACACCATCGGCTACGGTTGCCGACAGCAGCGACTCGATGGCACCGAGCACGGCGATGGTCATTGCCGGAGCCACCAGACTCTTTATTGTCTCCCATGTCATCACTGGTACCTGCACGTCGGGTATGGCGTTGCTCACGTTGAAGCGGTCGCCGATGGTCTCAATGCTTGTGATGCCTGCGTACTGCTTCAGGAGCAGAGCTGCTATGGTCATAACGATGATAGCTACGAGCGAACCCGGTATCTTCTTGCTGAACTTCGGTGTGATGGCGATGATTATCACGCTCACCACGCCCACCAGCGAGCACCAAAGGTCGGCGGTGGAGAAGTGCTGTATGTAGCAAATCCACTTCTCGACGAAATCGGACGGCACCGTGTCGATTGTCAGTCCGAAGAGGTCCTTAATCTGTGTGGTGAAGATGGTTACGGCGATACCGCTTGTGAAACCTACAACAATCGGGTAGGGGATATACTTGATGATAGTTCCGAGCTTCAGCAGTCCGAACAGTATGAGGAACACGCCTGCCATGATGGTAGCAATGGTGAGTCCTTCGATGCCGTATTTCTGGATGATGCCGTAGATGATAACAATAAAAGCTCCCGTCGGACCTCCAATCTGTACCTTACTGCCGCCGAGCAGCGACACGAGGAAGCCAGCTACGATGGCGGTTATGATGCCCTTCTCGGGTGTTACGCCTGAGGCAATACCGAATGCGATGGCGAGCGGTAGTGCCACAATGCCTACAATGATGCCTGCCATGAGGTCAGACATGAAGTTCTTCTTGTTGTACGACTTCAGTGTGTCAAACAACTGGGGCTTTAAATCGAATGTTTTCATCCGTATAAATTAGTGTTGAATGAGTGAATATAAAATTATAGTTTCCTGTAAACGAATGCAAAATTAAACATTTTTATGTAAATAGCGAAATAATGCTATTGCTTTGTTATATAAAAAACGTAACTTTGCAAATCTCAGGGGGTGCAGCTGTCTCAGCTGCACCAACCAAGCAAACAGTGCACCAATGTATTATATGATGTTGTGGTATTGACATATGTCCCCCCTCATCATCTCACCATAATACAAAACGTTGGTGCACTTGAGACAAGTGCACCCCCTTGAGTTGCACCCCTCATCATCTTAATATTCAACCAAATTGGAACAGAAAAAATCAAAGAAAGCAGACCTTGAACGCAAGCGCCCTCTGTGGTTCTTGATAGGACTCGTCATGCCGACGTTGGTCTTTGTTGCGCTGTTGGAGCTGGTCACCTGGAGCGGCAGAAGCAGCACATCGGACAATGCGCTTGACGACTTTCTCGAAGAAATGGAGCAACGCCCAAAGAAAGAGCGCGATGATATGGTGGCTGCGATGGATGCACGCAAGCAGAAGCCGAAAAAAGCTGAGAGTGTGAACATTGTTGACGAGCCGAAGGAGATGGAGCCGCTTAAGACCATCGCCGATATGCACATCGAGGGCGACGAGGAGGGTGCGCCTTCGGTAGACAAAGATGATAAGAGAAAAGACGATACGCAGGTGGCTGCCGTAGACATGGGCGACAATCCGCTCAACTTCCGCATCGTGGAGCAGTTGCCCGAGTTTCCGGGCGGCATGTCGGCTTACGTGAAGTGGCTCACCGACAACCTCAAGTATCCGCTCGCTGCACAGAAACAGAAAATAGAAGGACGCGTTGTTGTCTCGTTTGTCATCAATCGCGACGGATCGCTTACAGACATTAAGGTGACGAAGTCGGCTAATCCGCTTCTCGACCGCGAGGCTTTGCGCGTGGCGAAGATGATGCCCAACTGGAAACCCGGCATCAACAACAATAAACCCTGTCGCACGCTCTTCGCCGTGCCTATCGACTTCAAGTTGTAGAATGCTCACCCCCTCACCATCAAATCTCAACATAACAACACCACAACATCTCAACATCACATAACAACATTAATCATGCACACATCTGATCAAATCCTGAAACTTGTCAACGACACACTTGACAACCTCGCATACGACCGCAAGCCGTCGTCACTCTACGAACCTATCCGCTACGTCCTTTCACTTGGCGGCAAGCGCATTCGCCCCGTGCTGATGCTCCTTGCCTACAATCTGTTCAAGGACAACCCCGAGTCGATAATCATGCCTGCTTGTGGATTGGAGACATACCACAACTATACACTTCTGCACGACGACCTCATGGACAACGCCGACCTGCGTCGCGGACACGAAACCGTACACCGCCGTTGGGATGCCAACACCGCAATCCTCTCTGGCGACTCGATGCTTGTGCTTGCATACCAGCGCATCGCACAGTGCGACAAGGCTAAGCTCGCCGAGGTGCTCGCTCTGTTCACCGAGACAGCACTCGAGATTGGCGAGGGTCAGCAGTACGATATGGACTTCGAGCACCGCAACGATGTTGCTGAGGAGGAGTATATCGAGATGATTCGTCTGAAGACAAGCGTGCTTCTTGCCTGCGCCCTGAAGATTGGCGCTGTTCTTGGTGGTGCTTCTGCTGAGGATGCCGACAACCTCTACCGCTTCGGCGAGCAGATTGGCTTGGCGTTCCAACTGCAGGACGACTATCTCGACGTATATGGCGACACAAAGGTGTTCGGCAAGGCTATAGGTGGCGACATCACATCCAACAAGAAGACATACATGCTCATCAACGCCTTCAACCGTGCCAACGACGAGCAGCGTGCCGAGCTTGTGCGCTGGGTTGAGGCTACAGAGTTCGACCGCGCAGAGAAAGTGGCTGCCGTGACACGCCTATACAACGAGATTGGCATCGACCGACTCGCTCAGCAGAAGATAGAATACTTCTTCGCCGAGAGTCGCAAATATCTCGCAAAAGTATCTGTTGCTGAGGAGCGTAAGGCAGAACTGGCTGCTTACGCAGAGCGCATGATGAAACGCAAGTATTAATTGTTGGTAGACAACTCGTCAACTTATAAAACAGAAGAATGTTCATAGATACACATACGCATTTGGACGGCGAGGAGTTCGCTACAGACCGTGCCGAAGTGATGGCTCGTGCCCGTGAGGCAGGAGTGGGCAAGGTGTTCCTTCCTGCCATCGACATCAAGTCGACGGAGGCTATTCTCGATGTCTGTCGCCAATATCCCGGCTATGCCTATCCGATGGTGGGTCTGCATCCAGAGGAGGTGCGAGCCGACTGGCGCGACGTGCTTGCCCAAATGAAGCAATACCTCAAGCCCGAGAACCACTTCATCGCTATCGGTGAGGTGGGTTTGGACTACTATTGGTCGCGCGAGTTCGAGCAGGAGCAGCTCGATGCCTTCGAAGAGCAGGTGAAATGGTCTGTAGAGACACGCCTGCCGCTGATGATTCACTGTCGTAAGGGGCAGAACGAGATGGTGCAGCTGCTGCGTCGCTACAAGAACGACCTGCCCGGCGGCGTGTTCCATTGCTTCACCGGCAACGAACACGAGGCTGAAGAACTGCTGCAGTTCGACCGCTTCGTGCTTGGCATCGGCGGTGTGCTCACCTTCAAGAAGAGTCATCTGCCCGAAGTGCTGCCCGCCGCTGTGCCGCTCGACCGCATCGTGATAGAGACCGATTCGCCATACATGGCTCCCGTGCCCATGCGCGGACAGCGCAACGAGAGTGCCTACGTCAAGTTTGTGCTCCAGCGTCTCGCAGAAGCCTACGGCGTGAGCGACGATGCCGTTGCCGAGGCTACCAATGCCACCGCCAAGCGCATCTTCCCGCTGGCGTTTGCTGAGTAGGATGCTGATATTTGTTTGGTAAAGGTAGGCAATCGAAGCGTTTAACTGCCTTTACTGGTAGATATTTTTGACTATTATTATTTTAACGAGTCTATTTGTTATCGTCCTGAGGCGATAATGTCAATAATCAGGTAACCAAGAGCAACGGCAAGCAGTCCACAGAACATGCTGCTGGCGATGTAGAGTAGGGCGACGAAAGCGTTGTCGCCACGCAAGAGCGCGATGTTCTCGTTGCAGAATGTGGAGAACGTGGTGAAGCCACCGCACAAGCCGGTGGTAAGCAGCAGTGTTGTGGTGTTGTTGCCAAGGTGTCCGCGTGCAGCGAGTCCGTAGAACAAGCCGATGAGCAAACAACCTACGATGTTCACAGCGAAAGTGTGATAAGGGAACGCACCGTTTGTACTGTCTTGCACAAACTTCGAGACGGCGTAGCGCAATGCCGAACCGATGCCGCCGCCAAGAGCTATAATTAAATAATTCATTTTTCTTTAGTTTAAAAGTCCACTTAAAAGTCCACTTAAAAGTCCCTAAAGTTTACCGAAAGTGCCGTTTTTACCCATAGATTATTACAAAATTATTACTTTTTGATTGAATGCTATGGTTGCTTGTTAGGTTTTTACGCTTTGTTAACAAAGTGAGATTAGGCAGTTGTGATAAAAGTGGGTATTGCATTATAAATTATAAACATCATACACGTAACGCACAAATGAACAAAGATATAATAGACAGATTGAACGAGTTGGGCAGCAGCGGAGAACCCTTTCTGTTTGTTGTCGACTATAAGGGCGACAAGGCGTATATAAAGAAACTCTCGGAGATAGATGCCGGCGAGTGCCTCTACGACTTCGGCAGCCATACCAACGCCGTCGGCGGAAGCGCACAGCAACTGCCTGCGGAGATAGAGTGGGAGGTAGATGCACCGAAGTACGACGAATACGAGTGCAGCTTCAACATCGTGAAGAACAATATGCTGGCTGGCAATAGCTATCTCGCCAACCTGACATGCCAGGTCGTGGTGCATTGCAACCTCTCGCTTGAAGACATCTTCCGCCATTCGAAAGGTAAGTACAAGTTGCTCTTGAATAATCCGTCGGATGATATAGGGCGTTTCGTGTGCTTCTCGCCCGAAACATTCGTAAAGATAAGAGGTGGCAGAATCTGTTCGTACCCGATGAAGGGCACCATCAACGCAACGCTGCCAGATGCCAAGCAAGTGCTGATGGACGACAAGAAGGAGGCAGCGGAGCACGCCACCATTGTCGACCTTATACGCAACGACCTGAATACGGTGGCTACGGACGTGAGGGTGGAGAAGTATCGTTTTGTTGACGTTCTGCACACCAACAAGGGCGACATCTTGCAGACAAGTTCGGAGATAAGCGGCAAGTTGCCCTCCGACTACACGCAGCGCATCGGCGACATACTCGCTGCGCAACTGCCTGCCGGAAGCATAACGGGTGCGCCTAAGAAGAAGACCTGCCAAATAATAGACGAGGCGGAGACGTACGAGCGCGGATTTTACACCGGCATCATGGGCATATACACAGGCGGTGAGCTCGATTCTGCCGTGATGATACGCTTCATAGAGCAGACCGACAAGGGAATGTTCTTCAAAGCAGGTGGCGGCATCACGTCGCAAAGCCAGTGTATAAAAGAATACGAGGAGGTGCTGCAGAAAGTGTATCTCCCGATTACAAAGTAAACGAAAGTGATAAAAGAGTAATTCGTGAAAACAATGCAGCAGTTTGTAGAAACAATAAAGATAGAGGACGGAAAGGCACTTAACCTGAATTTCCATCAGGCACGCATGGAGCGCACCATGCGCCACTTCTTTGCCCACACGCCGGTGCCTATGCTCTCTGGCGTGCTGTCGCCCACGCCCGATATGCACTTCTACAAGGCAAGGGTGGTGTATGGTGAGCAAGGCGTTAAGGATGTACAGTATGCACCATACAAAATGCGCGAGATACGCAGCTTGAAGCTCGTTGAAGACAACGAGATTGACTATTCATTCAAAAGTACCGACCGCGCATGTCTCAACCGCCTCACCGCTCAGAAAGGCGACTGCGACGAGGTGCTAATCGTGAAGAACGGATTGCTCACCGACACTTCATTCACAAACGTAGCAGTGTTTGATGGTGAGCGATGGCTTACGCCCAGGCATCCGCTTCTGTTGGGCACAAAACGCGCCAGCCTGCTCGAAAGACAAGTGATAAGAGAAGCGGATATAAGCGTAGAAACGTTGATGAAAGCGCAGAAGGTGAGTCTCATCAACGCTATGATTGATTTGGGAGAAATAGAAATTTCTATTGCCAATGTCATCCGCGTCGACCGTTACTGATGCCCGTACCGTCCGCCCCAGGAGGTGCAGCTGTCTCAGCTGCACCAACCAAGCAAGAACTGCATCGTCCAATCGGATTCCGTCCGCCATCCGTAGGAGGATATGGCATCTTGCCATATCCACGCAGCCCTCCACGCACCAACTTCTAATGAGTGATAAAATTGCGAATTATGCGCCTTCCTTCTGGCGTGAGTATTGATTCGGGGTGGAATTGTATGCCGTGAACATCATAAGTGCGATGCTTCAATGCCATTATAAGTCCGTCTTCATTCACCGCTGTTACAACTAATTCTGTAGGGAAGTTTGCCTGCTTCACCGCCCAAGAATGATAGCGTCCTACCAACGTGTTGCCGGGTATGTTGTTGAAGATGTAGTCGGGCGCGACAATGCGTATACTCGACTGTATGCCATGGTAGACTGCGGACAGATTGTATATCTCTGCGCCGAACACCTCGCCAATGGCTTGCTCGCCCAAGCACACGCCAAGTATGGGCTTTGTAGGGGCATAACGGCGGATGACAGCCTTCAGTAACCCTGCCTCGTCGGGCACACCAGGACCCGGGGAGAGGATTATCTTGTCGAAAGGTTCAACGTCATCAAGCTCGAACTGGTCGTTTCGCCAAACGGTTACGTTCACATCCGCACCTCCTTCTTCCTTTATGTATTGAAAGAGGTTGTATGTGAACGAGTCGTAATTGTCTATGAGTAGTATATTCATATAAACAAAGGTATTACAATAATTCTGAATATCAAAATTTTATTTGTAACTTTGCACAAATTATATACAATAACTATCAGAGTTTTATATTGAAATTATGCATACAAGAGAAGAAAAGCTGAAAGCGTTTGGACGTATGCTCGACGTGCTTGACACACTGCGCGAGAAATGCCCGTGGGACCGCAAGCAGACCAATGAGTCGCTGCGCCCGAATACCATAGAAGAAACCTACGAACTGTGCGACGCACTGCTGAAGGACGATGAGCCGAACATCTGTAAGGAGCTTGGCGACGTGCTGCTACACGTTGGCTTCTACGCTCGTATCGGAGAAGAAAAGGGCGAATTTGACATTGCCGACGTGTGCGATAAGCTCGTCGACAAGCTCATCTATCGTCATCCGCACGTGTACCATCCCTCGCAGGTTGGTGCGCCAGACCCGAAACCGCTGCCTTACGGCGAGCAGGCTGACGAGCATCTGGAGGACACGGCGAAGACATCGCAGCAGGTGACGGAGAAGTGGGAGCAGCTGAAGCTGAAGGAGAAGGACGGCAACAAGAGTGTGCTTGCTGGTGTGCCAGACGCTCTGCCTTCGCTTATCAAGGCGTATCGCGTGCAGGACAAGGCACGCAATGTGGGCTTCGACTGGGAGGATAAAGGCGATGTGTGGGCTAAGGTGCGCGAGGAACTCGGCGAACTGGAGGCAGAACTGCGCCGTGAGGACAAGGAACGCTCTACGGAGGAGTTCGGCGACTTCCTCTTCTCGCTCATCAACGCAGCACGTCTCTACAAGATAAATCCCGACACGGCACTCGAAAAGACCAACGCCAAGTTCATCCGCCGCTTCAACTACATCGAGCAGCATAGCATAAAGATTGGCAAGCCACTGAAGGATATGACGCTCGGAGAGATGGACGCACTCTGGAATGAGGCGAAAAACAACGAATAACTCAACTTTAACAAAGGATATTATGAAGAGTATTAGCGTATTGCTGCGCCCCATGCTCAAAGGGGGTATGGGACTCCTGTTTCTTGTTCTGATGTTGGCAGCTTGCGACGCAAAGAAGAAACAGCAGATTGAGGACACGGACGAGGTGGCGGAGGTGAATGACACTACGGTCTACGGCGTATGCGGTGAGGGCACATCGATGCACTCGCTCGAGATTATTACGGATGCAGGCGACACCCTCGTTTATACACTTCTCAGTCAGGATGCCGAAACGGAAGTGGAGACACCATCGGATGTGCAGGGCGGACTCATGGCTGGCGACAAGATGGCTGTGACCGGACATAAGACGGCTGACGAACTGGTGGCTGACCGGGTGATAAACGTTACATCGTTGCTCGGACATTGGACAAGCATCGACAAGAACTTCACGATAGAGGAGGGCGGAACTGTGCACTCTGCCGTTAAGGCTGAGACCAATCCGTGGACTTCTTGGAAGATTCTCAACGGCAGTCTACTGCTCAACCGCGATACGTTCGCCATCGATGGTCTGAGCGCCGACTCGCTCTATCTGGAGAACGCAAATGGCATCTTTACATTCAAGAGACAGAAGTAGAGAACCGCTCTTTAAACGAAAGAATAATCTCTGCTCTTAAACGAAAGAAGTAAGAAAAACAAGTGGAGATAGTGTAAACTATGGAACCTTTCAAAATACATATACTTGGTTGTGGCAGTGCGCTGCCAACGTTGCGCCATAACCCTTCGGCGCAGGTGGTGGAGATACGCGAGAAGCAGTTCCTCGTCGACTGTGGCGAGGGTACGCAGCTGCAGATGCGTCGCTCGAAGATAGGCTTCAATCGCCTCTGTGCTGTGTTCATAAGCCATATACATGGCGACCACTGCTTCGGACTCATCGGTATGCTCTCGTCGTTCGGCTTGCTCGGACGCACCATGCCACTCGCAATCTACGCTCCGAAAGAGCTGAAACCCGTGCTCGATATGCTGCTGGAGACATTCTGCAACGACTTCGACTACGAGATACAGTTTCATGCTGTCGACACGAAGAAGCGTGCCGTCATCTACGAAGACCGCAGTCTGACTGTCGAGTCTATTCCGCTGAAGCATCGTGAGCCGTGCGCCGGTTTCCTTTTCCGCGAGAAGCCGACACTGCCGCATATCCGTCGCGACATGATCGACTTCTACAGCATCCCCGTGTCGCAGATAAACAACATAAAGAACGGAGCATCGTGGACAGACGAAGACGGTAACGTGATACCAAGTAGCAGGTTGACACGCCCTGCTGACCCACCGCGCAGCTACGCTTATTGCAGTGATACGTGCTATCTGCCCGAACTGCATAAGCAGCTCGAAGGCACAACATGCATCTATCACGAGACGACGTATGCTACTGAAGACGCAGAGAAGGCGATTAAGTATTGTCACAGTACGGCAGCGCAAGCTGCACAAGTGGCTCGCGACGCACATGCAGGTCGTCTACTGTTAGGTCACTATAGCTCGAAATACGACAACGAACAGGTGCTACTCGAAGAGGCTCGCGCCGTGTTTCCAGCGTCAGAACTGACGCGAGAGGGCATGGTAGTGGAGCTGAAGTGACAAAAATATGCGAGCATATTTTGTATTGTCTTCGATTTGCACTATCTTTGCACTTAAATAACGTTATATGGGAATTTTTGGATTTTTTAATAAGAACAAGAAAGAAGTTCTTGACAATGGTCTGGAGAAGACAAAACACAGTGTCTTCGACAAGATTTCTCGTGCTGTCATGGGTAAATCTACCGTCGACGACGAAGTGCTCGATAATCTTGAGGAGGCTCTTATCACATCGGATATCGGTGTTGACACAACCCTGAAGATTATCAAGCGCATCGAAGAACGTGTGGCACGCGATAAGTATGTGTCTACGTCAGAACTTAACAATATCATGCGCGATGAAATTGCATCGCTGCTTACAGAGAATAACACTGCGGATAATGACGATTGGGAATTGCCAACCGACCATCGCCCTTACGTGATTCTTGTTGTTGGTGTGAACGGTGTCGGCAAGACAACCACCATTGGCAAGCTCGCTTATCAGTTCAAGAAGTCGGGCAAGAAAGTGTACCTCGGTGCTGCCGACACATTCCGTGCAGCTGCCGTTGAGCAGATTTGCATCTGGGGCGAGCGCGTAGGTGTGCCCGTAGTAAAACAGCAGATGGGTGCCGACCCTGCATCCGTAGCTTTCGATACGCTCTCTTCGGCTAAGGCAAACGGAGCAGATGTCGTAATCATCGATACCGCAGGACGTCTGCATAACAAGGTGGGCTTGATGAACGAGCTGAAGAAGATAAAGGATGTTATGAAGAAGGTGCTGCCCGAAGCACCCGACGAGGTGTTGCTTGTGCTTGATGGCAGTACAGGTCAGAACGCTTTTGAGCAAGCAAAGCAGTTCTCGCAGGTCACACAAATCACATCGCTTGCTATCACAAAGCTCGACGGAACAGCGAAGGGTGGAGTGGTTATCGGCATCAGCGACCAGCTTAAGGTGCCGGTGAAGTATATCGGACTCGGCGAGTCGATGGAAGCATTGCAGCTCTTCAACAAACGCCAGTTCGTCGATTCGTTGTTCAAGAAATAATTATGAAGAAAGGACAAGTAGATATTATAACAATGGGCTGCTCAAAGAACCTTGTCGACAGCGAGAAGCTGATGACACTTTTCGAGCAGACTGGTTATCATTGCACCCATGATGCAAAGCGCATCGAGGGCGAAATCGTTGTGGTCAACACATGCGGCTTCATTGAGGACGCAAAGCAGGAGAGCATAGACACCATCCTCGAACTCGTTCAGGCTAAGGAAGAGGGCAAGATAAGCAAACTCTTCGTGATGGGTTGTCTCTCACAACGCTATCAGAAGGAGCTCGAAGAGGAAATTCCGCAGGTGGATAAGTACTATGGTAAGTTCAACTTCAAGCAGTTGCTTACCGACCTCGGCAAGCCCGAAGAGCCTACATGCTCTGGTGCACGCCACATTACTACGCCGCATCACTACGCCTATATAAAAATTAGCGAGGGTTGCGACCGCCGTTGTGCCTATTGTGCCATACCAATTATCACCGGCAAGCACGTAAGCCGTCCGAAGGAGGAGATACTTGAGGAAATACGCGAACTGGTGGCAAGTGGCGTGAAGGAGTTCCAGATTATCGCTCAAGAATTGACATACTACGGAGTGGACATCGACGGCAAACGTCATATCGCCGACCTTATCTCGGACATCGCAGATATAAAAGGCGTGAAGTGGATTCGTCTGCACTACGCTTATCCTAACCAGTTCCCGTTTGAACTGCTTGACGTTATTCGTGAGAAGCCGAACGTTTGCAAGTATCTCGACATCGCTCTGCAGCATATCTCCGACAATATGCTCACACGTATGCATCGCCATGTTACTAAGGCGGAGACAATGGAGTTCATAGAGCGCATCCGCAAGGAGGTGCCGGGCCTACATCTGCGCACAACGCTGCTCGTTGGCTTCCCTGGCGAGACAGAGGAAGACTTCAAGGAACTCGTAGAGTTTGTGAAATGGGCACGCTTCGAGCGTATGGGTGCTTTCGCCTACTCTGAGGAGGAAGGCACATACAGCGCAGAACATTACAAGGATGATGTGCCAGCAGAAGTGAAGCAGCGTCGTCTCGACAAGATAATGGCTGTGCAGCAGCGTATCAGTGCAGAGATTGAAGCTGCTAAGGTTGGCAGCGTTCTGAAGACCATCATCGATCGCAAAGAGGGCGACTACTACATCGGTCGCACGGAGTTTTGCTCACCAGAGGTCGACCCCGAGGTGCTAATCAAGGCTACGCGCCGTCTGCGTGTCGGTGCGTTCTATGATGTACGTATCACCGATAGCGACGACTTCGACCTCTATGGCGAAGTAGAATAATATAATCATTACACATTCTCACCTTATATTATATATGAACAACAAGGAATACATCACAGAGCTGTCTCGACGCACGGGATATTCGCAGGAGAACACTCAGCGCATGGTGCGTTGCGTGTTAGAGTCTATTGCCTCTACGTTCGATGAAGGTGAGAATGTGTCAGTACCAGATTTCGGTACCTTTGAACTGAAGAAACGTATGGAGCGCATCGTTGTCAATCCATCAACGGGGCAGCGTATGCTCGTTCCACCGAAGATTGTGCTTAACTTCAAGCCTGCAACATCGGTGAAGAACAAGATGAAGAAAGGAGACGATGCGAATGGCTAAGGTGAATGATTTCGCTCGTGAGCTGAGTGAGAAGTACGGCTTATCGCTTAGTGACGCTTCCGACTTTATCGGTGCAATGTTCGATGTAGTAAATGAGGAACTTGACGACACTGATAGCTCGGTGAAGATAAAAGGCTTCGGCACTTTCAAAGTGTCGGCGGTGAGCGCACGCGCCAGTGTCGATGTGAATACTGGCGAACGTATTATCATCGATGGACGCAACAAAATCTCGTTCACTCCCGAGGTCTTGCTGCGCGACCGTGTCAATCGTCCGTTTGTACAGTTTGAGACTGTAGTGCTTAACGATGGAGTCGATTTTTCTGAAATAGATGATGAAATGAATGAGCTCTCCGATTCTGTCATTGAAACGGAAACTCAGGGGACGCAGTCGTCCCCAACTGCACCAACCGATCAGTTGACTGACCAATCCGCCGACCAACCCACACCAACTGAGCAACCTCAGGGGGTGCAGTTGTCCCCAACTGCACCAACCGACCAGTTGACTGACCAATCCGCCAATCAACCCACACCAGCTGAGCAATCTCAGGGTGTGCAGTTGTCCACAACTGCACCAACCGATCAGTTGACTGACCAATCCGCCAATCAACTCACACCAACTGAGCAATCTCAGGGGGTGCAGTTGTCCCCAACTGCACCAACCGATCAGTTGACTGACCAATCCGCCAATCAACTCATACCAATTGAGCAATCTCAGGGGGTGCAGTTGTCCCCAACTGCACCAACCGACCAGCCAACCGATCAGCCTTCCCCCTCAGAACCTGCATCAAAAGTGGTAAACACAGAGGAACACCGTGACATGGCTCGTCGTTTGATGGCTCCAAAGAGCGAACCAATAGATGATGATGACAATAAGGCAGACGAAGAAAAGTCGGCTAACGACATAGATGAGTCAGACGATGAAGGCATTGTTATTGGTGGATGCAAGCAACGCAGTCCGCGTATGATGTATGTTCTCACTATTGCGTCGTTTGTTATACTCGTGAGTATTGGCATAGGTATGTATTTCCTCTATCAGCGAATAGAAGAGAAGAACCATGTCATAGATAGACTTGAGACACGATTGTATGCTCAACAAGACACGGTGGTAGCAGTTGAACCGCAGTGTGTTGTTAGTGATACAATAGCGTCTAATGATGCTTTGAAAGCAGCAGATGCACACACCGCAGAAAACATAAAGAAAGAGAAGAAAGACTCTGTTCGTGCGTCTAACTCTAAGGCTGCGACAGGCTCTACAGCAGTAATGTCTGCAGCACCAACAGCCACCACACCGTCCGACTACAACTATGATGTTCGTGTACGTACGGGTGCTTATATTATTGTTGGTGTTGCCAAAGTGGTTACCGTACAACCAGGGCAGTCGCTCGCCTCAATTAGTAAAGCCTATCTTGGAGAAGGTATGGAATGTTACGTTGAGGTGCTGAATAACTGCTATACAGTGAAGGCTGGTGACAAGTTGAAAATACCAGAAGTAAAGTTGAAACCGCGTAAAAGATAAAATAAGAGTAACATTTTGTAAACATTTGCTTGTTACTTTCAAAAATTAATTGTAACTTCGCCTGCGATAGTAATCAAACTTATATTAACTTAATAACAAACAGGCAGATGAAGAAATACAACTTTAATGCAGGACCTTCTATTCTTCCTCGCGAAGTGATCGAAAACACAGCAAAACAGATTTTGGATTTTAATGGTTCAGGACTTTCTTTGGCAGAGATTAGCCATCGTGCAAAGGATTTCCAACCTGTTGTTGATGAGGCTGTAGCCCTTATCAAGGAACTCTTGAAGGTGCCAGAAGGCTATTCGGTATTGTTCCTCGGTGGTGGCGCTTCATTGGAATTCTGTATGATTCCTTACAACTTCTTGATTAAGAAGGCTGGTTATCTCAATACGGGTACATGGGCAAAGAAGGCGTTGAAGGAAGCTAAGCTCTTTGGCGAAGCTGTTGAGGTGGCTTCTTCTGCAGACGCAGGCTATACATTCTATCCAAAGGATTACGAATGTCCGACAGATCTCGATTATTTACATATTACAACTAATAATACTATTTATGGTACCGAAATCCGCAAGGAGCCGGAAGTGCCTGTAAGACTTATCGGCGATATGTCTTCTGATATCTTCAGCCGTCCTATCGACGTTGCTAAGTACGACTGTATCTATGCAGGTGCTCAGAAGAACCTCGCTATGGCTGGTGTTACCCTCATCATCGTAAAGGATGACTGCTTGGGTAAGGCTCCGCGTCAGATTCCGACAATGCTCGACTACCGTACACACGTAGAGAAGGGTTCTATGTTCAACACGCCTCCAGTAGTACCTATCTACTGCGCTCTCGAAACACTGCGTTGGATTAAGGCTCAGGGTGGAGTAGAAGAGATGGCTCGCCGTGCTGAGGCTCGCGCTAAGGTGCTCTACGACGAAATCGACCGCAACAAGTTGTTCCGTGGTACAGTAGAGAAGGATTCTCGTTCTTTGATGAACATCTGCTTCGTTATGAACGACGAGTACAAGGATCTTGAGAAGCCGTTCTTCGAGTACGCTACACAACGTGGTATGGTCGGCATCAAGGGTCACCGCTCAGTAGGTGGCTTCCGCGCAAGTTGCTACAACGCTATGCCTATGGAAGGCGTTGAGGCTCTTGTTAAGTGCATGCAGGATTTTGAAAAGGAACATTAATAAATAGTATAGCTATGAAAGTATTAGTGGCAACAGAGAAACCGTTTGCAAAGGCAGCGGTTGACGGCATTAAGGCTGAGATAGAAGGTGCAGGCAACGAACTCGTTCTGCTTGAGAAATATACAGAAAAGCAGCAGCTTCTCGACGCTGTGGCTGGCGCTGACGCAATGATCGTGCGCTCAGACAAGGTTACACCAGAAGTGCTCGACGCTGCAAAGCAGCTTAAGATAGTTGTACGTGCCGGTGCCGGTTACGACAATGTCGACTGTGCTTACGCTAAAGAGAAGAACGTTGTTGTTGAGAACACACCTGGTCAGAACTCTAATGCTGTGGCTGAACTCGTATTCGGTTTGCTCGTTTACGGCGTTCGCAACTTCTACAACGGCAAATCGGGTAGCGAGTTGAAGGGCAAGAAGCTCGGCATCCTCGCTTTCGGCAACGTAGGTAGAAACGTGGCTCGCATCGCTAAGGGCTTCGACATGGAAGTTTATGCATACGACGCATTCTGCCCGAAGGAGGCTATTGAGGCTGCTGGCGTTAAGGCAGTTGACTCTCAGGACGCTCTCTTCGAGAACTGCGACATCGTTTCGCTGCACATCCCTGCTACTCCCGAAACAAAGCAGAGCATCAATGCTGCTCTTGTTGGCAAACTCCACAAGAACGGCATCCTCATCAACACAGCTCGTAAGGAAGTTATCAACGAGCCTGAACTCCTTGCCCTCATGGCAGAACGCACCGACCTGAAGTTCATCACAGACATCATGCCGGACGCTAACGAAGAGTTCCAGAAGTTCGAAGGCAGATACTTCTCTACACCTAAGAAGATGGGTGCTCAGACAGCAGAGGCTAACACCAACGCTGGTATCGCAGCTGCTAAGCAGATCAACGCTTTCTTCGCTGACGGCTGTACTAAGTTCCAAGTTAACAAGTAATTAAGTAAAAATCCCCGATAACCCCACCCCTTTGCCCCATAGGGAGGACATAGTGGTGGGGTTTTAAAATAATCATACTATGGCAACAGTAAAACCATTCCGTGGCGTACGTCCACCGCAAGACCTTGTTGAAGAAATAGCATCACGTCCTTACGACGTGCTCGATAGTGAGGAGGCAAGAGCTGAGGCTGGCGATAACGAGAAGAGTCTTTATCATATCATCAAGCCGGAGATTGACTTCGAACCGGGCACAAGCGAGTATGATCCGCGCGTTTACGAGAAGGCTGCCGCTAACTTCAAGATGTTCCAGGAGAAGGGTTGGCTTCGTCAGGACGCAGACGAGAACTATTATATCTACGCTCAGACCATGAACGGCAAGACTCAGTACGGACTTGTTGTGGGTGCTTTCGTCAACGATTATCTCAATGGCACAATCAAGAAGCATGAGCTGACACGCCGCGACAAGGAGGAAGACCGCATGAAGCATGTTCGCGTAAACGATGCCAACATCGAGCCGGTGTTCTTCGCTTATCCCGACAACGAGGTGCTCGACGCGCTCATCAAGCGCTACGCAGCAACAAAGCCCGAGTACGACTTCGTTGCTCCCGACGACGGCTTCGGTCATCAGTTCTGGGTTATTAGTGATAAGGCTGACATCGACGTAATCACTAAGGAGTTCGCTAAGATGCCGGCTCTCTACATCGCCGACGGTCATCACCGCAGCGCTGCTGCTGCTCTCGTTGGTGCAGAAAAGGCTAAGAACAACCCGAACCATAAGGGCGACGAGGAGTACAACTACTTTATGGCTGTTTGCTTCCAGGCATCGCAGCTCACCGTGCTCGACTATAACCGCGTTGTAAAGGACCTCAATGGTCTTACATCAGAGCAGTTCCTTGACGCTTTGCGCGAGAACTTCGAGGTTGAGGACAAGGGCGAGGCTATCTACAAGCCGCGGCGTCTGCACGAGTTCTCACTCTATCTCGACGGACATTGGTACTCGCTCACAGCAAAGCAGGGTACATACGACGACCACGACCCTATCGGTGTTCTCGACGTAGACATTTCGAGCCGTCTTATCCTCGACAAGGTGCTCGGCATCACCGATTTACGTTCAGACAAGCGCATCGACTTCGTAGGAGGTCTTCGCGGTCTTGAAGAACTGAAGCGTCGCGTAGACAGCGGCGAGATGCGTATGGCACTCGCCCTCTATCCGGTTTCAATGAAACAGATAATCGACATCGCCGATAGCGGAAAGATCATGCCGCCGAAGGCAACATGGTTTGAGCCTAAGCTCCGCTCAGGACTCATCATCCACAAGCTGTCGTAACATAGTAGTAGATAAGTGAATAAGCAACGAGTAGACAAGGTGGTTTGCATAACTGTTTGTTATGCATCTCGCCTTGTCTACTTGTCAATTTAATATCAATGGAGCCAAAAGACGAATTTCTAACAATCACAGACACACCCGCAGAAGGCTTTTACAGCGAGAAACGCAGTAAGTTTCTCGCTTTTGCCTTTCATGTCACTTCCGAGGAGGAAGTGAAGCAATACGTAGCAGAGTTTCGCAAGAAGTATTATGACGCGCGTCATGTGTGCTGGGCATACATGCTCGGTGCTGACCGCACCGATTTCCGTGCCAACGACGACGGCGAGCCGAGCAGCACAGCCGGCAAGCCCATCCTCGGTCAGATCAACAAGAACGAGTTGACCGACATTCTTATTATCGTCGTGCGCTATTACGGAGGTGTCAATCTTGGCACAAGCGGACTTATTGTTGCCTATCGCACCGCAGCGGCTGAGGCAATAGCCAACGCAGAGATTGTAAGTCAGTTCGTAGAGGAGGAGGTTGTTTTCGATTTTCCTTACATTATGATGAACGATGTAATGAAAATCATCAAGGACATGTCGCCGCGCATTATCAGCCAGACCTACGACAACACCTGCGAGATGAAACTCTCAATTCGTAAGTCGGAGGCTCCAATGCTTAAAGCCAAGTTCGACAAGCTGGCGTTTAAAGAAGATTAGTTGAAATCATCCCCATATCACCATCACATTATGAGTAAAGGAAGGTGTTCCATTCCTGCCGTAGTCTTGTGAAAATTACATTGTTTAAAGATATGGTTAAGAAAAAGTGTTTTGCGAAAAAATCTACCATATCTTCCATTTTGGAGTATAACGTGCTGTGTGTCAGCGAAGTAATTGCTGGAAGATACCTGAACAATAGGGGCTATCTTCCAGCCTATCTTCCAGTCTATCTTCCAGTTTGTCTTCTAACTCATCTTCTGTCCGTTTCTCGACATTGTTGTAGCGTAGCAATGTTGTTGTAGCGTGGCAACATTGTTGTCGTAGCGTGGCAACGTTGTTTGCGTAGCGTGGCAATATTGTTGTTGTAGCGTGGCAACATTGTTGTTGTAGCGTGGCAACATTGTTGTTGTAGCGTGGCAATATTGTTGTTGTAGCGTGGCACCCTATCCTTATGGCAATTTTCTTGCCGATTCTTTCTTTATTTTGGATTTTTCTTATTACATTTGTTGTCGGATTATAAGCACTCTGACTGTCGTTATAGGAGACGTGCTCTTCTAAGACCACAAGAGAAACGCCTACGCCGAGCTGAATGTAAGTAACATGCAGCGGGCTATGGGTGGGAAAATAGTTATGACACGAAATGTCAATCCCCAACATTCGAAAACGAAAAATGTCTTAGATGTAATAGACTTCCAGTATGTATGGGGGTATGTCTTCGTGATTACATGTCAGGTTTCAGTCATTGCAAATATGAAGTTATGGACGAAAATTTTGATGTTAGTTTATTAGACTATTTACAACATCAACTCGGATAAAAAATTATGAAAAAGGTTCTAGCAATAATTAGTCTCTTGTTTCTTGTTTTGAATGGTGATGCTCAAGAATCATTAGATACTATCAAATCTTTTAGACTAAGTGAAGTTGTGGTTAAAGCAGAAAGGATTATTCATAAGGGTGATCACGATGTGCTATATTTATCAAACGACAATAAAAAGTTTGGTACAAATGCTTTAGATGCAGTTTCTTCCTTAGAATTGTTCCAAACAGCAATAAATGAAACAAAATTGGTTTCTTGGGACAGACAAAATGTATTTATCCTTATAAATGGCGTTCCATCAACGGCATATGACTTACGTGGATATAAGGGTGAGGACATAAAGAACGTAGAGTTTTATTCTATTGCTCCTCCTCAATACATGAGTCTGACTGCAGGGCCTGTAGTCAACATTGTTGTGAAGAAGAGGCACGATAGATCTTATACCGGTTATTTCAACACTTCTAATGCTGTAAACACAGGATTTGGAACAAACCAGATTGACTTGACATATGCGGATTCTCTGAACCAAGTAAAACTGGGTTATCTAGTTGATTACAGAAACATAGGCAATATTGATAATCTTGCTGAATACACTTATAGTCCGCAACTACATTCTCAATATAGGGGTACAAGTCGCTATAAAGGTCAATATCATAACATCAGTGCATCGTACCAAAGATATCAGGGTAATCATCTGTTTAATGCTAAGGTGTATACTATCATTGAACCCTTACAAGATGAAGAAAAAAGGGCGGGCCTTATTTCGACAGATGACACCCAATACAATGGTGAAGGTACAAGCCTTTTGAAGAGTCGTTCCAATACGGTGGCTGTAGATTTATACTATCGCTATTTATTAAAGAAAGGCCGTCTGTTTGCCATAAATGTGGTCAATACATTTGGAAATAGTTATTCGGATTCGAAGCAATCTATGCTCTCGGAGAATACAGGAAACAATGACTATGACTACAATTTACACTCAAGAGTGGATAATGATTCGTATTCATTTATTACAAACGCTGTCTATGCCTCTCCGCTTTGGGGTGGCTCATTGAGTGTTGGTTCAAGATATGAATATAAGCACCTTAATCAGACTTCATTCAATAACAAATACAAACCATATTCTCACAATGAGTTCCTTAATACGGGTGGTTCCTGGACATGGAATACAATATCGTTTGTTCCGGCTGTTGGATTGAATATATTTAAGCAGACATCCTCGGGTATATCGCAAACCTCTGTTCTTCCTTACATAAGACTTTATTCAGATTGGTGGGGAAAGGGTAAAATGAAAGGAACAACTGTGCAGTTGACGTTGACAATGCGTAATATATCTCCTTCGTTAAATGAAATCACTGAGAGTGAAACCTATTTAGACCCCTGGCTGATATCTGCTGGCAATCCAAAATTGAAAGATTATTGGATTACATCGGGGAAACTGTCGTTTGCATATTTCTCACCCAATAATAAAAATCAGATAGTCTTCATGGTACAGCCATCATATGCTAACAATAAGATAGCTACCACAATACTAAAAGAAGGCGATAATGTTTATTTCAGACCTCAAAATATAGGAGGTGATTTCGAATGGAGATTTGACCTTTATGGGAGTTGGTATCCATTTAAATGGTTAGAATTATCACCCTATGTTGAATACTATATCTCACGACTTGAAACTCCATCGCAAAATATCAACTTTGATTATTGGCGTATAGGTGGCAATATTACAGCATCATTTGAAAACTTGTCTTTGATCTTCAGTGTTAATTCACCAACAAAAGTATACGACGGCGACCTTTTGTCACGTGGCAGCCTTCAATATGCTGGAACGATACAATATAAAATAGGTAATTGGTCAGTAGGTGCAAAATACAATTATTCAGGACACAACAACTATACTGTTTCGAATTTACCTATTCTTAGGTATAATGAGAACAAGGATTGGAAACCACTTCAGCATATGGTACGCTTGACTGCCACATATACATTCTCCGTAGGAAAATCAAGAAGGCACGATGGCAAGATACTTATAGAATCAAGTAAAGACAATACCGGTTTAGGTAAGTTTAATACACCACAGATAAGCAAATAAAATGAAACGCTTCCCCTTTATAAAGCAAAAAGATTCAATGTAATGTGGGGTGGCTTGCCTTGCATCTATATGCGAATATTATGGAAAGAAGTATTCAACCCAATTCATTTCAAAACTTTGTTCGTGTACCCCTACAGGTAGGGTGTTCAAAATCCGCAATTTTTTTCTGCACGATTTTTGACCCAATAAACGTCATAACTCATTGATATTCTGCAACAATTATATGCATAATGTATAGGAATGGAAATCCTGCACGATTTAAAAAATGCAGTTTATTGATTTACTGTTAGTTAGGTGGATATTTTGGGGACAAATTGGACATAAGAATTATGAGGATTTTGAACACCCTACCTTTAGGGGTGCATTCTATGTTTAATTATAGTATTGACAACGCTCGTTTCAAATGTCGTTTTCGTTTTCGTTAAACGATTCTTTCAAACCATTAGGTGCAAAAACCACGCACTATCTTCACATTCTTGATATTCAACCGTTGCGCATATTCCCTCGTACCACGCTTCTTCTTTGTGCTATTTTGCGGTAGCTCTGATGGGACAAAGGTAGTTATAATCAGTGAGAAAAGGGAAGGAAATGGTAGAAATAAGATTGTGAAATTTTGAAATGCTACTGTTTTGTGTTGAAATAGATGTAAAACGCAATAATTTAGGCAACTATTTCCATAGTCTTTCGTGATTTTCATAGAATGTTTTTATCTTTGCATATGATATAAATGAAAGGATATGGCAAGGAAAGACATCAATCGCATAAAAATAGTATTGGTAGAAAACAAACGAACTGCGAAGTGGTTGGCAGACGAATTGGGTAAAGACCCAGCCACCGTGAGCAAGTGGTGTACCAACAGTTCGCAACCAAGCCTCGAAACCCTTTTTCAAGTGGCAGAGGCACTTGATGTGGATGTCCGCTCTCTCATTGTGCAGACGAAGAAAAGCCGGATTGAGATAGAAGCAGAGAAACTTCTTAATATTCCGTCAAACCAATAGTTTTTTTTTATATACATTAATGCATCGATAAATAGAAAGAACTTGTCATGTTAGTCAACAGATATAACAAGCGCATGTGTATACATTGCAAATATCTGTTATAAAAATACAAGGTAAATCGAAAGCCATTACTACATATAGGACAAAATAATCTTGCTAAAATGTCAAAAGAGATAGATAATACTAAAATCATTGTTTTGGACCGTTGCTTTAGTGATCAACGACATAAATACTCTATTGATGACCTTTTAGATAAGGTCAATGAGTTCCGTTATGATGTAAGTGGTCCGGATTCTACTATAAAGGAGCGTACCTTGCGTAAATATATAAGTAGAATAAGGAATATGCTGCCTTCGAATGTATATCTTGAATCAAGGCCTTATGACGGTAAAAAATGCTACTATAGATACTCCGACCCTGATTTCTCAATTTACAATAATGAGATGTCTATTGATGAAATAGACACTTTACGTGCAGCCATCGAGATGTTGCAACCTTTTCGCAACAGCAAGGCTAATGCTTGGCTGGAAGAGGTCATATCTAATTTGGAATACCGTTTTGGCCTAAAGGCGAATACGGAGAATGTGGTGAACTTTGGGCAGAATGATGATTTTGCAGGACTAAAGAATCTCTCTGCCATTATTGACCATACTGCTAATCATCAGCCATTAAACATTTACTATCAACCTTATGGCAAGGAAGAAGAGTTATATTTAATGCATCCTTATTATATAAAGGAGTATAACAATCGTTGGTTCTTATTTGGACTCGTACCCGAAAAGAATTGGCTCATGAATATGGCTCTTGACCGTATCACGTCCTTTTCGGTAGCGAATGTTCCATTTGTACCCAACAAGGATATAGACTTCTCTTTGTATTTTGACGATATAGTAGGAGTTACTGTACCAAAGAATACGATAGCACAAGATATAGTGCTGCGCTTTTATGGCAATCGTCTGAACTATGTTCTGTCCAAACCTATACATAAAAGTCAAAAGCAGGTAGAAGGTAAAGAAGATGAAATTGTTATAAGGGTTAAACCCAATAAAGAACTATGTCAGCAGATATTTTCATTCCTGCCCGACGTGGAAGTTGTTTCTCCTGAATGGTTTCGGAAGGAAATTTCAAAGAAAATAGTAGAAAATCTAAAAAAATATTTTCCTATGCACGATAGATGCACAGATGATGTAGAACTTTGCAACGTCAATAACAAAGAATAGACGTTAAACTTTAAATTTTTTCGCATATGACAAAGTTCGCAGTACTGACATCAGAGGCCAAGGCCATCGTAACCAACTTCTTCAATGTACAGAAGAAAAGCAATATTTTCTGTGAGCCTCATAAACAGCTCATGGTGTCGCTTTATGGCTTAATGCCAGACGCGAATCCGACGGTTGTTGACATTTTATGTCAATACGTTGTATCGTTGTCTGATTTTATGTCAGAGTCTGATATACGTTTGTTGAAATCAGAATATTCTGTTGTTATAAGATTCTGTTATGACAATAGGGAGTTTGCTGATGTTACAAGATTTAATGAAGGTGAACAATTTATTCCTAAGTCATTGATTGATTTGTGTCTGGATATTGCAGAGCCAAAGGCTGGAAGCAGCGTGCTCGTTCCATATGCTGGTGATGGAAGTTTTGCATATCATTTATCAGACTGCACGGTTGATGGTTTTGAGATTGATGAAATTAACTGGGCTTTTTCTCAAGTGCTGTTACATTCTGAATATGCTGTCGCTGTCTCTAATATTGAATTGGGCAGTTCTCTTGGTTCGCCAAACAAGCGATATGACTACGTATTTTCGTTTCCTCCAATCCTTCATGGAAGAGAAAGGCGCAAAGTTGTTGATTTGATGTACGACATCATAACTAAACAGCTTCAAGATAATGGCGAGTTGTATTGTATCTTGCCTATGAACTTTTGTTATGATGGAAGCGGTTGGTTTGATGTGCGAAAAATTCTGTGGGATTATCGTGGACAATTCAGTATGCTCGTCGTAGGACTTCCACCTGTTTTACAGCCTTTGAGTGGCATTAATCTTTGTCTCCTTCATGTGAAGAAGAATCATGAAGACAAAGTTGTTCTAGTGGATGCCACAGGTGAAGAGTTTCTTGCAAAGCGTGACAAGGCTCATAGTAAGAAATATGTGTTGAATGTGCAATCCGTCATTGAGGCCATCAAGAGCATGGACGAAAAGCATGTGTGGATTGGCAACTCATCGGAGCTTACAGGAAATATAAACCTGATGCCTTCACGCTATCTGGTGCCACAGTACATACAGCAGCCAAAGGAAGGTGAAAGGAGTTTCAAACTGTCCGATGTTATAGAGATTCTACCTTTTGCAAAGCAAAAAAGAAAATGTCCTATCGTTGGAATGAAGAATTTGTCTTCTTCATACTTGAATTGTGATATTGACAGAAGTACTCTTGAATGCTCGCCAAATGAAGAATGGCGTATAATTACTACTGATTGCCTTCTTGTTGGGTTCATTGGTGGAAAATTTAAAGTGGGAAGACTTTACGGAGTAACACCTACACAGCCTGTAGCTTTGATAGGCGAGGTGGTTCCCGTAAGAGTTACGTCAACTGATGTAACGGAGGATTTCCTTCTCCATAGCATCATGTCTAAAATGACGGAACGACAGGCTCGTATGATGGCAACGGGGAGTGTCATCACACGACTTAATGGTTGTGATTTGTTGTCGATAGTGATAAATGTGCCCAAATCAAAGGAACAGCAGGAGGCTATTTGCAAAGAGGACACTCGCAGCAGCTTGACTGACGCTGACCGCAAAATTATTGAATCTTATGAGTCTTTCCGTAAAGATATGCACATGAAGAAGCATGCCATTGGGCAGACCTTGTTCAATCTTAACAACTGGTGGAATATTCTTCAGCAAGCCCGCAAAGAGGGAAATGGTGTAGTTTCGGATGATGCCACAACTGGCAAAATCCGCAAAATATCGGTAACGACGATATACGACAGTTTACAGAATACTATAGGGCAACTTCTGCAGCAGATAAGCAAGTTTGACAGAGGTAACGGACTTGCCGTGAAGCACTTTGCCTTGACTGAGTTCATTGAGGACTACATTGCCCGGAAGCAGAATCCTCTGTTCACGTTTTTGTATGACAAGTCTCGGCATCATGCATCGCAGGAGTTACCGGAGATTGATTACGATGAGGCTACTGGACAGTATAGCGAAACTGGAAAGATCTTACTCAATGAAGGCGACCCTATTGAGTATGTGGAGTTTGCTCCTGAAGCACTTGAAATTATTTTTGACAACATCGTGAGCAATGCATGTTGTCATGGTTTTAAGGATAGTGCTGACAGACAAAACATCCTAAAAATCGAGCTTACTACAGAGGGAGACAACTATGTGGTGGTGGTTTCGAATAATGGCTTTCCCATTCACAAGCAGATAAATCCTGAAGATGTCTTCATCTATGGCAAAACCTCTAAAATGGGTTCGACTTCGACTGGCAGCGAAAGTCATTTCGGAATTGGCGGTTATGAGGTGCAGAAACTGATGCGCGAATTTGGCGGTGACGCTAAGTTCGTTTCAGAGCCAGATTCTGAATTCCCAGTTTCTTATAAGCTTACATTCTATAATACTAATTTAGAAAGTATAGAGTTATGACAAATGGTGTTATATACAAGGTGCTTTGGGTTGATGACCAAGCTCTTGAAAATGGCGAAATAACGAGTTTATATGTTGGCTTTCAGGGAACAGCCGATAAGTACAATATAGAACTTGTACCTTTTGAAAGTTGGGAAGAGGCGGAATATTCATTGAAGAAAAACTTTGAAGAATACTCTGCCATCATTCTTGATGCAAACTGTAAAATCCACAAGGATGATACCGAGAAAGAGGAGTTCATTACGGCTGTACTACCGTCTCTTACCAACATATTCGGCGAAAAGCGCAGAGTGTTGCCTTGGTATATTCTCTCTGCAGGCACAATGTCAAACTTTGGAAATGTTGTGAACGGAGCACGTTACCAACATTCAAAACATGAGGAAGATTGGGGCAACATGCTTTATCTAAAAGACACAACAGGCTGCGAGGCAGCACCTGAAAAACTTTTAGAAAATATTACGCGTATAGCTAAGGATATGGCTATGAATGTGGTTCTTTACCGTCATCACGATACATTCTGCTATATGGGAGAAGGCAGACTGATTGATGTCAGGGCCCGTAAACTTATGCTCAGAATGTTGAGCGCATTGTATTATCCAGAAGAAAACATAGGGTTTGAATATAAGGGCAATCCTTTGCGCCAGGTACTTGAATATCTGTTCTGGAGTGCGCTTGAACATGGACTGTTGCCCGAAGAATGTATTGAGGAGGAGAAAGGCAAGAGACGCATTGTTGTTCAACTGGCAAGTTTATTCATGGCTGGTGGAAACGTGAAGTTCAGGAAGAGAGAAGATGACTCCAGTAAAGTCAATGTAACAATAAGATGGGGAAAAGCACCTTCAAAGCAAGGTGGAGATGACTGTGATGCTATATTCCCATCAGAGATAGCAGAGATTGTCAACAATATTAGAAAGTTCACCAATGAAGACTCACATACAAGTGAAGATGAACCATGGTATATTGACGAGGAACGCAAGGACATATTCTTTGGGTATGTGCTGCAGATGTGTCATGTCATACGTTGGTATGGCAAGTACATTAAGAAGCATAGCGATTATGATGAAAATATAAAGATGATAAATCTTGTATAGCAAATAATCTAAAAAAGATATCTATATGATAGAAAACAACATACAGAATCTGGTGCAGGACATCATGCACTATGAGAGTGACATTTGGGCAGTTGCCGACTTACTTCTTGCTGCCGGCATCAAACAGAGCGACTTTCCGGCTTACATGATGCCGTTCTTTGCCCTCGTCATGGTGGAGGGCAGGATGATAAATACTGTCAAACGGGTGGAAAGCGAGTACGGCACTACTGTGGAAAGCGATGCCAAAGCCTTTAAAACCTTGTATGACGCTGAGGAGTGTGGCTACAACAAGTATATTGTGATGCAGGGTAAGACGCTGCGGTCTATCTGCATGAACGACAATACCTTTGAGCAGGATTTTGCCGAGTATCTCAAGGCTTTCGACGATGTGCTGAAGCAGCTGCTTGGCATAGAGCGTGAGAAGACAGACCAAAAGTTCCTTAATATGGACGGCATCGTGGCTGAATTGCGCAAGAAAGGCATCTTGTTCCAGGTGGTTTCCGCCTGGGCGCAGATAGACCTTGCTCCTTACGACAACTCTGCCATCACCACGCTCGAAGAGCACATCAAGCGACGCTGGGCTGACATTTCTGCAAGTACGGCTGGTGAGCAATACACACCAGAGGACATCATCGAGCTGATAGCCCGCATCGTGGCATTGAAGGTGAACAAACCAAAAGACAAGCTGCTGCATGGCTACGACCCAACCTGTGGAGGCGCCAACTTGCTTTTTGGCGTTTCCGACCGTTTGCAGAAGGATGGCTACAAATACATCAAGACATACGGCAGCGAGCTCAATGATTCTCTTTATGCCTTGTCTTCCATAGAGTCGCGCTTCCGCCCTATGTCAACCATCAAGTATGGCAATACGCTCACGATGGTGCCGTTTGCCGACATGGAGGAGGGCTTCGACTTTATCGTGGCAAACCCACCTTATGGCACCAAGTGGAAGGGCTATGAGAAGGAAGTGAAGGCAGATAAGTTGGGACAGTTTCCTGCCGGCTTGCCGTCAATAAGCGACGGTCAGCTTCTCTTCATGCAGCACATTCTTTGGCAACTTGCCGACGATGGCATAGCCGTAGAAGTACACAATGGCTCTACGCTCTTTTCGGGCGACGCGGGCAGTGGCGAGAGCAACATACGCAAATACATCTTCGACCACGACTGGGTGGAGGCTATCATACAGATGCCGCAACAGGAGTTTTTTAATACAGGCATCTACACCTACTTGTGGATTATGAACAAGAATAAGTCTGTGGAGCGTCGTGGCAAGGTGGCTCTTATTGATGGCAGTAGTCTGTGGCAACCACTGAAGAAGTCGAAGGGCGACAAGCGTCGCGAGATGGGCGACGAGCACCTGTGCAAAATTGTGGAGGCATTGGCTCGCTTTGAGCCGTCGGACATCTGCAAGATTTACGACCGCGAGCACTTCTACTACAACAAACAGTCGCTCACGCTTACCGAGGTATCTGACGCTGGACGTTATGTGGAAGAGACAGTTTGCGAGGACAGCAAGCCTTTCGTTATCAAACAGCCTGTGGCACTGACCGTTGGCGATACACGCTACGACGACTTGCAGGAGTTGTCGTCCGACGAGCTGAAAGCGATAGCTAAGCGTGTGACGGAAGAAAAACTTAATCTCTCTGTTTCCGTAGAGACAGAGGGGGACGGAACGTATGCTTTCATTCCCGACCAATGCACTATTCTTCACACCCGTGAGGATGGCTCTGTAAGCGATCTTGGCTGTGGCATGTTCGCATTCAAGGCTTCTACTGGCAAGAAAAACTCGGTACACAAAATTTCCATTGCACCTTACACCACAGGCGACTACGAGATAATACCGCACCACATGGATGAGACTGCCAACAAGTGTGAGATTGATGCCTTTATGCAGAAATATGTCTTTAAGCCTTACACACTCGGCGGTAATACGGTTGGAGTTGAAATCAACTTCAACAAAGAGTTTTATGTGCCTGAGAAAATGGAAAAGGCGGAGGATATTTTGAAGGAGATTGAAGAGTTGAATGAGGAATTAAAGGAGGTGATGTTATGAGATTGCGAATAAAGGATCTTGCAACAAAAGTAGGTAGTGGAGTGACACCAAAAGGCGGAGCTTCTGTCTATCAAAATAATGGAATTCCATTGTTTCGCAGCCAAAACGTAACGAACGGTGGATTTTTGTTAGATGATATTGCCTATATCTCAGAGGAAATACACAAATCAATGATTGGCACTCGTTTAATGCCAAATGATGTGCTTTTAAATATAACTGGTGCTTCAATTGGCCGTTGTTATTACCTTCCTAAGAATTTTAAGGAAGGCAACGTAAATCAGCATGTCTGTATAATACGACCTAAAGTAAATGTTGTTATTCCTGCATTTTTATATTATAATCTAATATCAGCTGTAGGGCAACAGATGATTGATGTTTGCCAAACGGGGGCAAATCGTGAAGGGTTAACGAAAGAAGATATTTGTAATTTTGAATTTGATATTCCTTCCCTTGCAGACCAGCAACGAATGGTCACTTACCTCGACACGAAGCATTCCGAGATAGACCACCAAGTATCCCTCCTCACTTCCAAGCGTGATGCTTATCTTCGTCTGAAGAAAAGCATCATCAATCATGCCGTTACTCGTGGACTCAACCCGAATGTGAAGATGAAGGATTCGGGCATTGAGTGGATTGGAGAAGTGCCGGAGCATTGGGAAGTGAAGAGGATGAAGGATATTTGTGCTCTTTCACCTAACATCAAGTCTTGTTCTGAATACGAATATGGTTCCTACCTTCCTATGGAAGGATTACGTTTAGACCAAATTGAAACATCTGATGAACTTGTATCAACATTGCAAGGTAAGTATACTCCATTTGAAGATAATGATTTATTAGTAGCGAAAGTAACACCATGCTTTGAGAATGGAAATATTGCGATAGCAAAAGGGTTAACCAATGGCGTTGGATTTGGTTCTTCTGAGATTTTTGTACTTCGTGCGAACAAATATAATAATATACGCTTCTTGTTTTACATGTCATTATCATCAAAATTTCAGGATAAAGCATGTGCAACAATGTGTGGTGTGGGAGGTTTGAAACGAATCTCTCCATTATTTATGAAAACATACATAATGGCAATTCCTCCTTCCACAGAACAAAACGCCATCGTCACCTATCTTGACGACAAATGCGCCAAGATAGACACCATCGTGTCAAACCTTGACAAGCAAATCAGCCGTTACGGGGACTTGAAACGCTCCTTGATAGATGAAGTAATCACAGGCAAACGAGCTGTGTAGATAACCTTTGAACTAAAAACAGAAGAGTCATGGACGAAAGAAAGATACAGAAAGACTATGTGATGAACTATCTCTGCCGTCGTGAGGATGAGGGCGGCTTGGGCTACCGCTATGTGGCACCCAATGTGGTGCAGAACGGCATGTTCATACCCTCGGTGTTGGCAGAGTTCATCAGCAACACTCAACCAGCAGAGTGGAGCCGACTGATGCGCAAGTTCGGCAATGACGAGCGTGCGCTGCAAAACGAACTTGTTGAAGCGATAGGAGAGAAGGTCATAGACAAGCAGAATGTGGCCATCTTCTTCAATACTTTCAAAACCATCACCTTCAAAGGCGAGCAAATCACCTTGTTTTATGTGCCAGGCACAGAGCTTCGCGGTGATGAAGACTTCAAGAAGAACATCTTCTGTGCTGTGGAGGAAGCGCCACACAAGCAAAAATACAACGGAAACTTGGTGACAAATATTCGTCCGGACGTGACCTTCTATCTCAACGGCATCTTCCTTGGTTACATGGAACTGAAGTGCGTAAGCATGGGGCAGAACGCCCAAGACCAAGGACGTGGCAAGGTGGCGAAGGACTATCTCTCTGCAGTGCGTTCCATTGTTGAGGCAGAGCAGACCGATAGCCAGGTGACGAAAGAGAAAAAACAGCTGCTTGCCATCTATGAAAAGGCTATACACATCACCGCCTCCGACATCAACGAGACCTACGTGATGCGCAACATGGCACAGATGTACGACTTGGCGCATGGTGAGTTCACATCAAACCTGTCCACCGCAACCGTAGACCGCCTTGTGCCCGATGTGTGCAAGGTGTTTAAGGCATATCCCGTAAGTTCGCCTCTGCTTACAGAGAAACAGAAGTTTGAGGAGGTGGCGCGCGCCCTGTATTCAAAGAATGCTATCAAGAATGAGATTCTCTACTACAACTTCATTGAGTATAAGTATGAGAAGAAAAAAGACGGCAAGCGTGTACGTAAGTCAAACAGCGGCCGCCTCATCTCGCCACGCCCCAAACAGAAGTTTGGGTGCGACAAGATAATTGGTCGCATCAAGGAAATGCTCGACAACGAAGACAACCCCGACTACTATACCGACAAGTTGCGTAGCGAGCTCTATGCCCTCGGTATACCACAGCAGAAGACCGAGGATATAATAGCCAAGCGCGAGCGGTTCTGCAACAACAAGTTTGTCTACTCGCTGCTCATGCAGTATGCCGCCGGCTTCGGCAAGAGCAACATCATAGGTTGGACAGCTCTGCAACTCAAGGATTACCGCTACCAGGACGCATACGCCTACGACAAGATAATGCTGGTAGTGGACCGTCTGCAACTGCGCGACCAGTTGGACGAGCGCATGTACAATATGAACATTGACAAGTCGATGTTTGTGGAGGCTGTTGACAGGCAGACTTTTGTGGATGCCCTTGACGACCAGCGGCGAATCATCGTGGTGAACATACAGAAGTTTCTCGACCTGCAGCAGGCTATCGACGATGCTGGCAAGAAACTGAAGAACATGCGTGTGGCTTTCCTCATCGACGAGATACATCGCTCCAACTCTGGAGAGAACAACAAGGAAATGATTAATCTCTTTGAACGGCTGCAAGACTCGTTCAACCATGGTGGACAGAAGATATACAAGAAAAATTTGCTCATCGGTTTCACAGCCACGCCAAGCGACGAGACGCTGAGCCGCTTCGGCGAGTTCCGCAGTGCCACCACTGTGCCACTGTGGGTGCCGTTTGATACTTACTCCATGAAAGAAGCTATAGCCGATGGCTACATACTTGACCCCACGAAACACATTATACCCTACAATGTGCCCGTGGGCTTTGAGATGCCCAAGGACATTGACCTCAGCGATGAGGACAACATTCCTGATGTGCGGCAGAAGAAGCAGAAAGTATATGAGTTTGAGCCACGAATGCGTAAGATAGCCGCATTTGTGGTAGATCGTCTCGTCTCGCTGGTGTATGGCAAGATACGCGGTGAGGGCAAGGCTATGCTGGCAGTTTCTTCCATTCCTATTGCCATACAGTATACGAGAATCATCCGCGAACTGTATGCCAAGAAATGTGCAGAGCCACGCTATGCCAAATACGCCAATGCTCCAATCGTGGTGGTATATAGCGATAGCCAGAAGTACGAGTCGTGTGCGTCTGTAAATGGTAATATTTCGGAAGCGCAGGCTATTGACAACTTCAAGAATGGCAAGAATGGACTTATCATCGTGGTGGACAAACTGCAGACCGGCTTTGACGAGCCGAAGCTACACACGCTCTTCCTTGACAAGGAGATAAAAGACATCAATGCCATACAGACCATCAGCCGCGTGAACCGTACCTGCAAGTACAAGACTGAATGTCATGTGATAGACTGCTCTTGGCGGAATGTCAATACCAAGAACATTAACCTGGCTTTCAAGAAGTATTGTGACATGGTCATATCGCAGTTCAACCCTGAGGAAGAGGCGAAACTTATTGCCGGCTACTACAAGGATATGACAGCCAGCAAGCCATACATCCAGTGGTTTAATGAATATGTTCAGAAGAAGGATGATGCCGACTTCATTCTCGATATGGAGAGCAGCATACGCGACTGGGTAAATATCTGCATGGCAAGGGAAGCTGCCATACGCAAGCAAAACGAAGAACTTGGGCTGGAACCCGGAGATGCCGACTATGTTCAACCTGAGAATGAGGCAAAGATGTTGCGCTACATAGTAGGTCAGTATGCCTCGGCTCTTATGTCGCTGAAGAATGTATACGACATAGCCGCCAAATATACAGAAGAGACATTCCTTGACTTCTGGCAGGTGTTCTGCAAGATATATCATGATGCAACGAAGAAAACAGGTGATGACATCCGTAGCTATGATGTTGTTGACAGCGACGAGATAGCTGGCATTACCGATGTGGACGATGGAGATGACGAACCTGGCAATGGTGGAAAGAAAAGAAAGAAAGGCCCAAAGGAACAGAAGCCGAAGGAGGTGTCTCTGGAGAAAATACTGGAACTGCTGAAACACCTGAATGAGCAGGAACTTATCAGTGCGCGTGAGGCACAAAGGTGGCTCGCGGAGATAGGTGTGATGTTTGAGAGTCTCAGACAAAAAGATAAACTGTGTGTCGTTCTGCGTGACGACAAGACACAAGACGAAGAAAAGTTAAGAGAGTATAGAAAATTCCAGAACATCTACAAACTGGTGGACTTGAAGAAACGTCCTGACCTTGCCAAGGTGGATAAGTTTAAGAAAATGCTTGACGACAATGTGGAGCAGTTCTATTCCATCTTCATGGAGCAGCTTAAAGATGTGGACAACGGAGATTCTGATTTTGATTATGACACGACATCCGGCAGTGAGCCAACTTCTTCGGATTCTATGTCGATGGACGACCTGATGGAGATTGTTCGCAAGAAAATGCATCCCGACTACAACGAGGATGTATTGAAGGAATATTTGTGCCGCACTTATGCGCCACATTTTGAGAAGATTGTTGGCAAAATACGCCCCATGGAGAAGACGGTGGACAATCTTTTCAGGGTGCTTAACACAGAATCCCTTAACACCCTTGATGGTGTAGACAGCATTGTTAAGGAGTCGCTCAACATGCTGTGCATGGCAGAAGGCTTGCCTGCCAACGAGAAGCGTATGCACTTGAACCAACTATTGATGAAGTATGAGGCTTTCCTCAAGAAGCTGTATTACCTTATTAATCATAAGGAACTTGAAGGTAAAGAACCAGGCAAGGATGCAACGCTGTCGTCTGCAATATTTGGTATACCGTCGTTGAAGAAGTTGAAATATAGCGAAGATCCAGAGGTAAAGGCTTTCAGCGACCGGCTTGACATTCTTCGGCAATTGCGCAATGATGAGGCACATGGCAGTTATATTGCTACGGAACAGGAGGTAGATACTGCCATCGGCATCGTGATAGACATGTATCTGTATGTAGCAGGAACAAATACAATTCCTGTTGCCAAACGGTATGAGAAAAGCATCATCAGATATCAAGACTATAATGAGAACAAATTGCAGATGGTTGCCGAGGATATTATTATTCCTGGAAGTATTGAGGTACGTTTACGCAGAATAAGGAAAGAAGAACTGCTTAATGGACATTTGGACTTGGTGCTGATGTATGCGATTGGACCTATGGCACGAAAGAAAACGGAATCGGCAGGCAGGATAGCATTGGGAATTAAGGAATATAACCTTTCGCAGGAAGTAGTAAAGGCTTTTGTAAGCGTTCGCTATATCATGTTCCATTATTGGAAAAATAGTGAAGCCACGCCTTTTGAATTGACTGCACCTACCCGGCTTGTAAGCAAACAGGATATTCCTGAAGGATTCTTGATTAGACAAGAAAAGGATGCCAGGCAGTATTTGCTCATAGAGTACAATCCTGATGAACCTGCAGAATTAGGAGAGTGTGATATACTGAAAGCACAAAGGAAAGGCAGTGACAGGTACATTCCTTTTGTGTGTAAGATTGGAAACATAAAGGTTGGCAATAATGACTGATAAAAACAAACAACTATACCTTGACTTCGAAGCCTACGAGCGTGTGGCAGAGCCACATAAACGCGAAAGGGCTTCGGCATGGCGCACGGCTATCGGTCTGCAAGATGTTGACGGACTGAAGGTGTCTGACTATCTGAAAGAGACGGCTGTCAGACACATTGAGGGCGATATTACCATTGATGATGTGCGCGAACAGTTGAAATCGTATTATGTCAACAAAACTACTCATGATGAGGACGATGCCGAAAAGGAAGAGGCCGACCGTGTGGCTGCCAATATAGCCAAGCTACTGAGCGAGAAGTCTTTTTCGTTTACAGCATTGGAATTTCTGAATATCCATAGGCACTTGTTTGAGGGTGTATTCAAACATGCTGGTGAAGTGCGCCCCTATGACATCAGCAAGAAGGAATGGATATTGCAAGGAGATACTGTTGTGTATGGACGTGCTGCCGACATTATGATGGCGTTGCGATATGACATTCAGCAAGAAAAGGACTTTAATTATAAAGGACTGTCAACGGATGAAATCATCAGTCACATTGTAGATTTCGTCACCTTGCTATGGCAAAATCATCCGTTTCGTGAGGGTAACACACGAACAACAGCGGTGTTTGTCATCAAATATCTGCGCTCTATCGGTTTCAAGGTGGACAACGATTTGTTTGCCAACAACTCTTGGTACTTCCGCAATGCCCTTGTTCGTGCGAACTATCGCAATCCGTCAAAGGGTATAGAGCCCAACAAGTCATTCCTCATCAGGTTCTTCCGTAATTTGATGTTGGGCGAACATCATGAACTGAAGAACCGTTATATGCTTATAGGGTATAGCGATACTGACGAACCCCATACAAGTACCCATACAAGCACCCATACAAGTTTTGACGAAACGGCATCTACGTTATCTGAAAACATAAAACGTTTACTTGTTGCGATTGGCACAGATGAAAAGAGCGTAAAGGAAATGATGGAGGCGGTCGGTTTGAAGAATCGTCCCAATTTCCTTGAATATTCTCTTACGCCAGCCATTACTGAAGGCTTGGTAAAAATGAAATTTCCGAACTCGCCACATCATCCTCGCCAGAAATATCTTCTGACCGTGAAAGGGTTAGCGGTGTATGATGAGTGTGTCAAATCAATGTGAAAAATCTGCCAGAGCTTAGGCTTACCGATTTTGAAAATCGTTGTTTTAGCGGCATCGAGCAAGCTCGTTGAAAAACTAAAAAAGCCAGTGCTCTTTGTGCATCTATATGAGGTCGATGATGGGACTGAGCATATTGCCGTATTCGATGATTTCGCGAGGCTCGGTGTCAAGGTCGTCTATTGCCAGAACGTCCTTGTCCATGAGTGACCGCCAATCTTTGGGATGCGTTTTGCTAATCAGCAATCACTTGCCGGTACATGCAATTTATTTTGTTTTCTTCAATCCCTTGTACGCAAGGAATGCGACGACGAGGGCGGCGAGAGCGAGCAGAACGTAGCCGATTTCGTGGCTGTACTGCAGAGCCTGCTCGTAAACATCCTTTGTGGTCTTCAGGTTGGTGTACTTGTAGATGCCCCAACCGATCATGGCGAGCACCGTGTTCCATACGCCTGCACCGAGAGTGGTGTAGAGGAGGAACTTGCCTACGTGCATACCAGAGAGGCCAGCAGGGATGCTGATGAGCTGGCGTACAGCCGGCACGAGGCGTCCGAAGAATGTTGATGTGGCACCATGTTCGCGGAAAAACGCTTCGGCTTTCTCTACAGCTGCACGGTCGATGAGGCACATGTGTCCGATACGGCTGTCTGCAAACTTGTAGATGATAGGTCTGCCGAGCCACTTGGCAAGGTAATAGTTGATGAGCGCACCGAGATCGGCACCGATTGTGGCGAACACCACGACGAGCACAAAGCTCATGCCGCTGTCAGGGTCCATAGCCTTCCATGCTGCCGGCGGAACGACCACCTCAGACGGAAAGGGAATGAACGAACTCTCGATAGCCATAAACAGGGTGACAACCCAATAGTTGAGGTTGTCGAGGATCCAAAGGAAAAGCTCTGCTGTATTCATTTCTTTTTACTTTTTTATTTTTAAAGATATGCTTTTTGTGGGTGCGTGGGTATGGGCAGGATGCCCATACCACCTACTTTACTCTTTTACTTTTTCATAGTCGAAGTAATCCTTCGGGTCCATGCCCGTGGGGAAGTATTCGCCGAGCACCTTGCGCGCTTCCGACGGGTTCTGCTGACAGGCTATGTTGAGATACTTCAAGTATTCGTCACGCTTCTTCAGCTGTCGGCAGCACGAAGCAAGGTAGGCCGCACCCTCGTCGCCTGGATTGTGGTGCGCTTCGTGATATGTCTTGAACATGCGGTATGCTATGGTAGGGTAGCCACAGTCGTACACCGAGATGGCTATGCGGAAGAATATCTCGTGAGAGAAGTGAGTGGCTTGCAAGGCTTCAACGAAACTCTTTATTGCTTCTTTCACTCTACCATGCTCTAAGAGGATATGACCACGTATTACGTTTATCTCGCTATGGTTGCAATCGGGGTCGTTGTCGGTCTCGGCAAGACATTCGAGTGCCTGTTCTATATGTCCGAGTTGTGAGAGAGTGAATGCACGACATTGGTTCACTTCCGATGTGCTAATATTGTATTTCTTGAAACATTCCAACGCCTTGTTGTACTGCGGCATAGCCTCCTCCGGTCTGCCCATGTTGAGCAGGCAGTTGCCTACGAACATATATGCAGCACCCTCCTCCGGACAGAGTTTGAGGAAACGCTGGTAGTAGTCCATTGCCTCGGTGAAGTTGCCAAGCGAGAACAGACCGTTAGCCTTGTTGAGCAGTGCCTCCTCGTCCTCGGGGTCGATAGCTATGGAGTATTCGCTCGACGTTATCGAGTCGTTGATGCGGTTGCTCATGAGCTGCGTTACGGCGAGTGAGTTCCAGTACTTGCCCGAGTAAGGGTCTTCGTCGAGCAGCTGTTCGAACATCTGTTCGCTCTGCTCGTAGTCGCCCTTGGCGAAAGCAATGCGTGCTTTCACCTCACGATAGTCGAGCAGGTCATCCTCGTCGCTCATGGCAAGCCACTTGGCTGCTATGTCGGGTTGGTTATAATCGATAAAAATAGTAGCTATGTCGAGTACATAGTCGGGCACGTCGTCCTCGTCAATCTGGTGCATCGCATTGTTAAGGAAATTATCAGCTTCCTCAACATTGCCACGTGTAATCATAATCTCGGCTTGCAGATAAAGACAGTCGAGGTCGAGCTGGTCGGAAATCATGTCAGCGTAGTGTTGCGCTGTGTCGATGTCTTTATTGTCGATAAGAGCTATGCGTCCCTTGAACACCAATGGCATAGCTGCTCCTGGGTGTAGTTGGATGGCATAGTCAAGAACGTCAACAGCTTCCTTTCTCTTGCCACTGTCATAGTAATATTCAGCAATGTCCGACAGTTCGTCGCTGCCGAAGTACTCAGGATGGTCTTCTTGCAGCGACGATTCGTATCGGTGTAGTGTCTCTTGAAATTCGGGACTGTTGAAATAATTCTCTTTTTTCTCCATCAAAGTTTTACTTGTTTTGCTTTGCCCAAGCGTCCTTCAGACCCACAGTCTTGTTGAACACGGGGTTCTCGGCTGTAGAGTCGAGGTCTGCCATGAAGTAGCCGATGCGCTGGAACTGCAGATACTGTCCCGGCTTGCAGTCGGCAGCATAGTCCTCAACGTAGCAGTTCTCGATAGTTTTGAGGCTCTCCGGGTTGAGCAGTTCGCGGAAGTCGCGCTCGTCAGCCGACGGGTTCTCAACGCAGAACAGACGGTCGTAAACGCGCACCTGAGCCTTGTGGCAGTGGTCGGCAGATACCCAGTGGAGTGTGCCCTTCACCTTGCGGTTGGCGCCCTCAAGGCCGCTCTTGCTGAGCGGGTCGTACTCGGCCTGAATCTCCACGATGTTGCCCTCGGCATCCTTTGTGCAGCCAGTGCACTTCACGATGTAGGCGTTCTTCAGACGTACCTCTTTGCCCGGAGTCATGCGGAAGAATTTTTTCGGAGCATCCTCCATGAAGTCGTCGCGCTCGATCCAAAGATTGCGCGAGAAGGTGATGGTGTGTGTGCCGTCAGCCTCGTTCTCAGGGTTGTTAATAGCCTCCATCTCCTCAGTCTGACCCTCAGGATAGTTGGTGATGACGAGTTTAACAGGGTTGAGCACGGCAGACACGCGCAGCGCACGCTTGTTCAGGTCCTCGCGAACGGCAGCCTCGAGCAGCGCCATGTCGTTGAGAGCGTCGAACTTGGTGTAGCCGATTGAGTCGATGAACTTGCGTACAGACTCGGGCGAGTATCCACGGCGACGCATACCCGAGAGTGTCGGCATACGCGGGTCGTCCCAACCCGACACGAACTTCTCCTCAACGAGAGCCAGGAGCTTGCGCTTCGACATTATTGTATAAGTAAGGTTCAGACGGTTGAACTCAATCTGGCGTGGGCGGAAGTCGTGCAGGTTCTCTGTCTCGCCACGCATTTCCTTCAGATAGTCGATGAACTTGTCGTAGAGTGGGCGGTGAGGTACGAACTCGAGTGTACAGATAGAGTGGGTTACACCCTCGAAGAAGTCGCTCTGTCCGTGAGCGAAGTCGTACATCGGATAAGCGTGCCACTTCGTGCCTGTGCGGTGGTGTGGAGTGTGGATGATGCGATATATGATCGGGTCGCGGAAGTGCATATTCGGGTTAGCCATGTCGAGCTTTGCACGGAGCACCATGCTGCCTTCCACAGCCTCTGGAGTGTTCATCTTGTTGAACAACTTGAGGCTCTCCTCAACGGGGCGGTCGCGGTAAGGCGAAGCAACGCCTGGAGTGGTAGGTGTGCCCTTCTGCTCAGCAATCTGCTCGGCAGTCTGCTCGTCGATGTAAGCGTGTCCGTTCTGGATCATCCACACAGCGAAGTCCCAAAGCTTCTCGAAATAGTCGGAAGCATAGTATATGTTACCCCATTTGAAACCGAGCCAAGAGATGTCGTTGAGAATGTTCTCAACGTACTCGTTGTTCTCCTTTGTAGGATTGGTGTCGTCGAAGCGCAGGTTGCACACTCCATTGTACTTTTCAGCCACGCCGAAGTCCATGCAGATAGCCTTAGCGTGTCCGATGTGCAGATAACCATTAGGCTCTGGCGGGAAACGCGTCTGTATGCGTCCGGCGTTCTTGCCCTCAGCGAGGTCCTGCTCAACGAGCTGCTCTACAAAACTCAAATTCTTCTCTTCTACTGTCTTTTCTTCTGTAATTGCCATATATTTAGACTTTTTCTGTTTCTTTCTTTCGTTACATTATGATATAGTATCGTGCAAAGTTACGATTTTTCAGTGATGTGCGCAATTTTATACTATCAATAATTTTTTTATTTCATTCGATTTTGTTACTTTTGCGTTCAGATTAATAATAATCGAAAGTCAATATAAATTAACTTAAACAAATATCAGAGTTATGAAACCAACACTTTTCCTCCTCGCTGCAGGTATGGGAAGCCGTTACGGCGGACTGAAGCAGCTCGACGAGCTCGGTCCTCACGGTGAGACAATCATGGATTACAGTATCTACGACGCAATCAATGCTGGCTTTGGCAAGCTTGTGTTCGTTATCCGTAAGGATTTTGAGGACGACTTCCGTCGCATTGTTCTTTCTAAATATGAAGGCCACATCCCTTGCGAGCTCGTGTTCCAAAGCCTCGACGCACTGCCCGAGGGCTTTACATGTCCTGAGGGTCGCACAAAGCCTTGGGGTACTAACCATGCGCTGATGATGGGTGCAAGCGTTATCAATGAGCCGTTCGCTGTGCTCAACTGCGACGACTTCTACGATCGCGATGCATTCCGTGTAATGGGCAAGTGGCTCAGCGAGTTGCCAGAGGGTTCTACTGGTAAGTATGCTATGGTCGGTTTCCGCGTAGGTAACACTCTTTCTGAGAGTGGCACTGTAAGCCGTGGCGTATGCGAGAACGATGAACATCATCACCTGACATCTGTTGTAGAGCGTACCAAGATTCAGCGCTTCGACGGCGTTGTTAAGTATCTCGACGACGACAACGAGACATGGGTAGAGATACCCGATACAACACCGGTATCTATGAACTTCTGGGGCTTTACACCTGATTACTTCAAGCACAGTGAGGAGTACTTCAAGGCGTTCCTCTCTGACCCGAAGAACATGGAGAACCTTAAGAGCGAGTTCTTCATCCCATTGATGGTAGACAAGCTCATCCACGACGGCACCGCTACTTGTGAGGTGCTCGACACTACATCTAAGTGGTTCGGCGTGACCTATCCGGAGGATCGTCCGGACGTAGTGGCTAAGTTCCAGAAACTTGCCGACGAGGGTGTTTATCCTGCAAAGATGTTCTAAACTACATCGCAATATTTATTTTCATTATAGCGAGGAGTTGCGCTGAAACCATTCGTTTCGGCGTAGCTCCTCGTTCTTTATTGCTATTTACTCCGTGTTTTTGTTTGCGTTCTCATTAAAAAGTAGTAATTTTGCAGCCGTAAATAAATGTAGCAGTATCGTTTACTATATACATTATATTATATTATATAGAGTGCTTGGTAAACCTCTTAAAAAACAAGATTATGCAGAAAAACAAGAAAACCGTGAGTGTGCTGTTTTTGCTTTTCAGTACGCTTTTCTGCGTTTGTCTTATTACGGCAAACGTGCTTGAAACAAAGCAAATTGCGTTAGGTCCGATTAGTGTAACAGGCGGATTAATCGTTTTCCCCGTTTCGTACATCATCAACGACTGCGTTTGTGAGGTATGGGGTTATGGAAAAACCCGATTGCTGATATGGTTGGGTTTCGCTATGAATTTCCTATTTGTCCTCTTCGGAGCATTGTGCGACATACTGCCTGCTGCGCCTTACTGGCATAACGAAGAAGGCTTTCATGCTGTGTTCGGTCTTGCGCCACGTATCGCATTCGCATCATTCTTAGCGTTCATCGTCGGTTCGTTCGTCAATGCTTACGTGATGAGTCGCATGAAACTCTCGTCGGGCGGCAAGAACTTCTCGGCTCGCGCCATACTCAGTACGGTGTACGGCGAGGCTGCCGATTCGATTATCTTCTTCCCGCTTGCGCTCGGAGGAGTTATCCCGATGAAGGAACTGCCCGTGCTTATGATTTCGCAGGTAGTGCTTAAGACACTCTACGAGATAATCGTTCTGCCTCTTACCATACGCGTGGTGCGCTGGACAAAGAAGTTCGAGGGCGAGGACAACTTCGATACCGGAATGAACTATAGCATCTGGCGAATATTCAATATTTAAGACAACGTAGAGGTTAATGTGCTTTAAAATGTAGTATATATAAAATGTAGTATATATAATAAATATATAAATGGTAACAAATTCAGATAATCGCCGCGACGAAGGCTTGCAGGCACTCGGAGCGAAGACAAAGTATCGTGACGACTATGCGCCGGAAGTGCTTGAGACGTTTGTCAACAAACATCAGGGCAACGACTACTGGGTGCGTTTCAACTGTCCGGAGTTCACATCGCTGTGTCCGATTACCGGTCAGCCCGACTTTGCGGAGATACGCATATCGTATGTGCCGGATGTAAAGATGGTTGAGAGCAAGAGCTTGAAGCTCTACCTTTTCAGCTTCCGTAATCATGGCGACTTCCACGAGGACTGCGTGAACATCATTATGAAAGACCTCGTGAAGCTTATGGATCCTAAGTATATTGAGGTGACTGGTCTCTTCACACCGCGTGGAGGCATTTCTATATGGCCTTATGCCAACTACGGCAAGCCAGGAACAAAGTATGAAAAGCTCGCAGAACGTCGTTTTGAGGAGCACGATTTGCGTGGATAATAACATCGTTAGGTGCAGTTGTGGGCAACTGCACCTTTTCTCGTATATAATAACTACCTAAAAATTAATGTAATAAGTATGAAGAAAATCTTTTGTACAGTGATGTTTGCACTCGCTATGTCTGCCGGTGTTTCTGCCGAAAATGCTGCTAACAGCGTAGCCGGAACCGCAACCGACAAGGCTGTTGCGAACAAGTATGTGCCAACAGAAGGCAACCTCGCAGCACGCTCTCATTTCCAAGACTCTAAGTTCGGCATCTTCCTCCATTGGGGACTTTACAGTATGCTCGCCACCGGCGAGTGGACAATGACAAACAACAATCTGAACTACAAGGAGTACGCCAAGCTTGCAGGTGGTTTCTATCCCTCAAAGTTCAGTGCACGCGAGTGGGTGTCAGCAATCAAGGCTTCCGGCGCAAAGTATATCTGCTTCACAACACGCCACCACGAGGGCTTCTCAATGTTCCATACAAAATATTCAGACTATAACATCGTTGACGCTTCGCCGTTCAAGCGCGACGTCGTGAAGGAACTTGCCGACGAGTGTCATCGTCAGGGCATCGGTTTGCACTTCTACTACTCGCACATCGACTGGGGACGCGAGGACGCACCGCTTGGACGCACCGGTCTTGGCACTGGCCGCCCGAAAGAGGCGCAGAACTGGGACAGCTACTATCAGTTCATGAACAATCAGCTCACAGAGTTGCTCACCAACTATGGCGAGGTGAACGCTATCTGGTTCGACGGCTGGTGGGATCAGGATATCAATCCGTCGTTCGATTGGCGCTTGCCCGAGCAGTATGCGCTCATACATAAGTTGCAGCCCTCTTGCCTTATCGGCAATAACCACCACTCTCAGCCGTTCGACGGCGAGGACTTCCAGATGTTCGAACGCGACCTTCCAGGCGAGAATACTGCCGGTCTGTCGGGTCAAGCAATCAGCAAACTTCCGCTTGAGACCTGCGAGACCATGAACGGCATGTGGGGCTACAAGATTACTGACCAGAACTATAAATCTACCAAGACTCTCATTCATTATCTTGTGAACGCTGCCGGACGCAACGCCAATCTGCTTATGAACATCGGTCCGCAGCCAGACGGCTGTCTGCCTGAGGTTGCTGTGCAGCGCCTGAAAGAGATGGGCGAGTGGATGAAGGTTTACGGCGAGACAATCTACGGCACACGTGGCGGACTCGTTGCTCCGCACGATTGGGGTGTGACAACACAAAAGGCCAACCGTCTCTTTGTGCATATTCTCAACTTGCAGGACCGCTCACTCTTCCTGCCTATCGGCTCGAAGAAGATTCGCAAGGCTGTCGACTTCGCCACACGCAAGGCTGTGAAGACACAGAAATGCGACGGTGGCGTGCTGATTTCTCTCGACGAAGTGCCCACAGATGTTGACAAAGTAATAGAAATTCAGCTCTAATATTTACTAAAAAAGCGTTGATATTACTGAGTAATTGAATTTTTTTCTCTAATTTTGCATATTTGAAGAGGTGTGCAGTGGCTTAAAGTCACGCTATCTCTTCAAATTGCGTTATACGAACAATAAAAAAATCAACTAATAGAGATGAAAAAGAAAATCCAGTTCAGTCTCGTTTATCGAGATATGTGGCAGTCTTCTGGCAAGTTCCAGCCACGCAAAGACCAGTTGGAGCGCATTGCTCCCGTGATTATCGATATGGGTTGCTTTGCCCGTGTTGAGACCAACGGCGGAGCTTTCGAGCAGGTGAACCTTCTCGCAGGCGAGAATCCAAACGATGCAGTACGCGCTTTCTGCAAGCCTTTCAATGAGGTAGGTATCAAGACCCACATGCTCGACCGTGGTCTTAACGCTCTGCGTATGTACCCCGTGCCTGACGACGTTCGCGCCCTCATGTACAAGGTGAAGGCAAAGCAGGGTACAAACATCACACGTATCTTCGACGGTCTGAACGACGTTCGCAATATCATTCCGAGCATCAAGTGGGCTAAGGAAGGCGGCATGACTCCGCAGTGCGCTCTCTGCATCACCAACTCTCCGGTTCACACTCTGGAGTACTACATGAACATTGCCGATCAGCTTATCGCTGCCGGCGCAGAGGAAATCTGCTTGAAGGATATGGCTGGTATCGGTCAGCCTGCATTCCTCGGCAAACTCACAAAGATGATCAAGGACAAGTATCCTGAAATCATCATCCAGTATCACGGTCACTCAGGTCCTGGTCTCTCAATGGCTTCAATCCTTGAGGTTTGCCAGAACGGTGCCGACATCATCGATACAGCTATCGAGCCGTTGTCATGGGGTAAGGTGCATCCGGACGTTATCTCTGTTATCAGCATGTTGAAGAACGAAGGCTTCGACGTTCCCGAAATCAACATGAGCGCATACATGAAGGCTCGTGCCATGACCCAGGAGTTCATCGACGAGTGGCTCGGCTACTTCATCAACCCAGGCAACAAGATCATGTCTTCGCTCCTCCTCGGTTGCGGTCTGCCTGGCGGTATGATGGGTTCAATGATGGCTGACCTCGGCGGTATGCGTACCACTATTAACAACGTGCGCAAGAAGAACGGCCTTGACGAACTGTCCATGGACGACCTTCTCATCAAGCTCTTCGACGAGGTGGAGTATGTATGGCCGCGCGTAGGATATCCTCCATTGGTAACACCATTCTCACAGTACGTGAAGAACATCGCCCTTATGAACCTTCTCACTCTCGAGCAGGGCAAGGGACGCTTCGTGATGATGGACGACTCTATGTGGGGTATGATTCTCGGCAAGTCGGGTAAGATTCCTGGAACTATCGACCCAGAGCTCGTAGAGCTTGCACAGAAGCAGGGTCGTGAGTTTACCGATGTTGACGCTCACACACTTCTCACCGACGCTCTCGACGACTTCCGCAAGGAGATGGCAGAAAACGGATGGGAGTGCGGTCAGGACGACGAAGAGCTTTTCGAGCTTGCTATGCACCCTGAGCAGTATCGCAACTACAAGAGCGGTCAGGCTAAGAAGAACTTCCTCGCCGACCTTCAGAAGCTCAAGGATGCCAAACTCGGTGCTAACCTCTCTCCCGAGCAGCTCAGCGCTTACAAGCACGCTAAGGCTGACGCAGTTGTTGCTCCGGTTAAGGGCGACATCTTCTGGGAGTTCTCTGGCGAGGGCGAGTGCGCACCTACTGTAGAGCCGTTCATCGGCAAGGAGTACAAGGAGGGCGATGTGCTCTGCTATATCCAGGCTCCTTGGGGCGAGTTTGTAGAGGTGCCGGCTGCTCTTGGTGGCAAGCTCGTTGAGATTAACGCAAAGCGTGGCTCAAAGGTACAGAAGGGCGACGTGATTGCATACATCGAGCGCGAGCACGAGTAAAAATATATGTATAAGCAAATAATCGACAAATACTACGTAGGATGTGATGCGTTGCGTCATATCCTACTAACACATAGCCAATCTGTAGCGCAACGTGCGCTGCAGATTGCTTCGTTACATCCCGAACTGCATATCGACTGCGACTTTGTAGAGCAGGCTGCGATGCTTCACGACATCGGAATCATCCGCGTAGATGCCCCAGGTATAGAGTGTTACGGCACGGAGCCGTACATACGTCATGGTGTCTGTGGTGCTGAAATGCTGCGCAGCGAGGGATTGCCCGAGCGTTACGCCCGTGTCTGCGAGCGTCATACCGGCGCCGGATTGACACTCGACGATATCGTTTCGCAAGATCTGCCATTGCCACATCAGGATATGCAACCAGAAACAATAGAGGAAAAACTTATCTGCTATGCCGATAAGTTCTACTCGAAGACACATCTCGACCGCGAGAAGACCATTGAACAGGCAGAACGTTCGCTCGCCAAGTTCGGTGGCGACACATTGGCACGGTTCCGCAAGATGAAGGAACTCTTTGAGCCAGAGAAATAAACAACAAGAACCAACATTATTCAAATTGAGAACAAAGACAGCTATAGCCCTATTGCTTTGCGCCATCATGTTTGTGATGGCAAGTGCTGACGCACCCTCTAAGCAACGCAAGAAGAGAGCGAAAGTTCTTCGCGACTCAATAGAGATAAGTGATATTGCGGATACCATTTTGCGCGATTCGTTGTCGGCTAACGACACTATGCTTACTCTTACTGTTGACACAACGCTCGCATTGGGCGTTGACACAACCAAGATGGACTCTCTGCAACTCGCTATCTACCACCACAATAAGGCTATCGACGACTCCATACGCCTCGACTCAATCAACCGCCAACGTGCGGGAGGCATCAACTCTCCAGTAAACTATTCGGCAAACGACTCTCTCGTGTACGACGCCGTCACGAAGACAGCACGTCTATACGGCAGCTCCACCGTGAAATACGAGAATATGGACCTCGCTGCCGAGCGCATACACATGAGTCTCGACTCATCCTTGGTACACGCTACCGGAGCCAAGTACAAGGCTGACACCACCGGCATGACACTCTTCGGCACACCCGTGTTCTCCATGGGCTCTGACAAGTACGAGAGCGACACCATGGCGTTCAACTTCAAGACAAAGAAAGGCCTTATCAGCAACGTGTACACACAGCAGGAGGACGGCTTCCTGCGTAGCGAGATATCAAAGCGCAGTCCGAACGGCGACATCTTCCTTCAGCACGGTCGCTATACCACTTGCGATGCCGAGCACCCCGATTTCTATATAGCTCTTTCGCGTGCGAAGGTGCGCCCCGGCAAGGAGGTCGTGTTCGGACCGGCTTATCTCGTGGTTGCCGATGTGCCTCTGCCGTTTGCCATTCCTTACGGCTTCTTCCCATTCACCAAGAGCTATTCGAGCGGCTTCATCATGCCTACATACGGCGACGAGAGCAACCGCGGCTTCTATCTGCGTGACGGTGGCTACTACTTTGCCATCAGCGACAAGATGGACCTCAAACTCCTCGGTGAAATATACACAAAAGGCTCATGGGGACTCTCTGCTGCCATGAACTACACCAAGCGCTATCGCTTCAGCGGCAGCTTCTATGCAAGTTTCCAGAACACGCAGACGGGCGACAAGGGAATGCCCGACTTCACCCGTCAGAAAAGCTTCAAGATACAGTGGAGCCACCGCCAGGATCAGAAGGCAAACCCTTACAGCTCGCTCTCAGCCAGCGTAAACTTCGCTACGTCGAGCTACGAGCGCAACAACCTCAGCTCGCTCTATAATCCGCAGACCCTCACGCAGTCGACACGCACATCATCCGTGTCGTGGAGCACAACGTTCTCGAGTATCGGTTTGTCGCTCAGCTCTACAGCCAACCTCTCGCAGAACATGCGCGACTCGTCGATAGCGATGACATTGCCCGATCTTAACATCTCGCTCTCGCGCTTCTACCCCTTCAAGCGTAAGCACGCTGCGGGCGACGAGCGCTGGTACGAGAAGATCTCGATGTCATACACGGGTCACATCTCCAACAGCATCAACACCAAGGAGGACAAGCTGCTGCATTCCAATCTGATAAAGGACTGGCGCAACGGCTGGAACCACTCGATACCTATCAGCGGCAACTTCACGCTGTTCAACTACATCAACATTTCGCCGTCGTTCAACTTCCAGGACCGCATGTACACGCACAAGGTGATGCGCTCGTGGGATGCTGCTGCGCAGCGCGAGGTGTGCGATACTATATACGGTTTCAACAACGTGTACAACTATAGTATGTCTATCGGTGCGTCGACGAAGCTTTATGGTTTCTATATGCCGAGCCGTAAGATATTCGGCGACAAGATTCAGGCTATTCGCCACGTGCTGACTCCGAGCGTCAGCTTCAGTTATGCGCCGGATTTCAGTGCGTCGCATTATGGCTACTACAAGACTTATCAGCGTACGAACGCTGACGGTTCGGTGGACTTGGTGGAGTACTCGCCTTATAAGGATCAGCTCTTCGGGGTGCCGGGCAAGGGCAAGACGGGCAACATAGCGTTCGACCTCTCGAACAATGTGGAGATGAAGGTGAAGAGCAGTAAGGACTCAACGGGTTTCAAGAAGCTCAGTATTATCGACGAACTCGGTCTGTCGATGAGCTACAATATGGCTGCCAAAGAAAAACCGCTTTCCGACCTCACTATGCGCATCCGCTTGAAGTGGTGGAAGAACTACACGTTCAACATGACGGCTGTCTTTGCGTCGTATGCCTACGAGCTTGACAAGAACGGCCGTCCGTTCGTGGGCAACCACACACTTTGGGGCATGGGCAAGTTCGGACGCTTCCAGGGTACGTCGCAGAACTTCTCGTTCACGCTGACGCCTGACAAACTTAAGAAATGGTTCGGTGGTGGCGACGACAAGGAGCGCAAGAAGCGTAACGGAAAAGACGACGAGGAAGGCATCGACACCGACGTGGAGTCGAACGTGGACGATACGATGGTGAACGCCCAGCGTGGCACGCGCAAGAAGAGTGGGGGTGGCAAGGCCGAAACGGATGCTGACGGCTACATGCGCTTCAATATGCCGTGGTCGCTGACGTTCGGCTACGGCATCACGATGCGCGAGAACACGGGTGGCAAGTTCAATACGAAGACGATGCGCTATCCGTACAAGTTCTCGCAGAACCTGAACGTGAGTGGTAACTTGCGGCTTAGCGACGGCTGGAACATCTCGTTCTCGAGCGGTTACGACTTCGACCAGAACAAGCTCTCGATGACTACGGCTTCGCTGCAGCGCGACCTCCATTGCTTCAACATGGCGTGCTCCGTAGTGCTTGCGCCGTACACAAGCTACAACTTCTCGTTCCGCTGCAACGCTGCAACGCTTACGGATGCGCTCAAGTACGACAAGCGTTCGGGATACAGCAACGCTGTGCAGTGGTACTAAAAACGTGGCGAGGATGTTCTTGCTCTCCACGCGGCAGAGCCGAGCGGAGAGGGTGAATAAAAGAATAGAAGCGTATGGATTCATTATTTCTACTTCAGTTTGCATGTTTCATATTCATGCTTATCAACGGGCTGTTTGTGGGGCTCTCTCATCTTCATGTAAGATGGGAGAACAAGCGGTATGAGCGTTCACGGTGGATGATCGTTGTCGCCATGATAGGACTGGCGATACAATATGCGGTGCAAATGGTTTTCGGATTCCGTGCTGCTGACGACAGTCTTGGGGCGGTCATCAACATTCTCGTCTATACGCCCTGCTTTTCGCTTGTCTCTTTAGGTATCTACAACATAGAGACCACACGTTCCAACCTCAGAAAGATGATACTGATGTGTAGTGGCATTTATGCTGCCATCATTGTGGTCTTTTGTGTGGGTATCAGTTTCCATCATAGTCTGTATATCAGAGAGGGGCTTTATGTGATGCTTGCGTTGTTTTGCCTAAGTGTTTTATATTGCATATACATGATTATTCAGGAGATGATCAGGCGTAAGAATATGTTGGAGACAATGGCTGCAACGGATTTGTTGCCTTATGTGAGATATTCGCGTGCAAGTGTAATCATTCTCTGGCTCGCAGTTCTCGCTATGCCGATTGCCATCTTTTCTACCACCTTATTATATATAGTAGGTCCTGCTGTATTGCTTGCCTTGTTGTTCTTCAACCTTACATTTATCGCTCTTGGCAGCAGTTATATTCCAACAGAAGAACTCCTGTATAAGGAAGAGGAATCGATAAAGCCGAATGTGGAGTGTGGAGCATCGGGGGGGGTAAATCCTTTTTCGGATGGGCAGAAAAGCCCGCGGGAGGCTACCACAAAACGTATGAACCCGATTTCGGAGGAGCGTAGAGTATTCGTACAGCAAAAGCTTGATGAGTGGTGTGCGAATGGAGGCTATAAGGACAGCAACGTAAATATGTTGACGCTTTCTCGTACACTTTGTATATCAAAGAACGAATTGAGCCTGTTTTTCGATCAATGCTTGCACTCTAACTTCCGAATATGGCTCAGCGAGATACGTTTCAACGCTGCAAAGAAGATGATGTTGGAATATCCAGATTATAGCAACGACATCATTTCAGCCGAGTGTGGATTCTCTTGTCGCACTCATCTTTACCGAATCTTCAAGACAAAAGAAGGCTGTTCTCCTACAGAATGGAGAGGCTTCCAATCTACAGATACAGCACAAAATGATTCAAATTGAGTATAACCATTTTTCGTAAAATACCAAAGAAAAAGCAAAATCTTTATCGAGAAACAGCCAAAAAGGTGTCGTATTCATAGGAATGCGACACCTTTTTGGTATGAATGCGACACTTGAACAGTGAAAAACCGCACCTTCTTTTGGGGCAATACACTATATTTGCAGCATGAAGGAAATAATAGAAACTATGCCAAGGATTGAATTAGCCCTGATCATCATCGGGGTGTTTGTACTCATATTATGTATTATCTTCGGATATGCCATGATACATGAGTACAGGATGTACCTTGAGAATCATTGGAAGGCTCGCTATAGCTTTCGTGACTTCATCAAGAGAGAACGCTTTTATATCTTTCTGCTGTTGGCATCCATATTTATCTTACTGACCAACCTCTTGTATTTCCTGGAATGAAAAAAAATAAACGAAATAATATGGTAAATCATTTAACAACAAAAAATCGGTTGCTGGTCGCAATGCTTGCATTTATTCTTCCATTTGCTTTTGTGAAAGCAGAAGTAAAAGAAGACGGAAAGACTATTTCGCAAGGCTGGTACGTCGGTATTGAGGGTGGAATGCCTTTCGGTTTCTCTACTTTCTCAAGTTTCGGACACGACAAAACTCATCTTGGTTGGGCTGCTGGCTTATATGGCGGCTATCGTTTCAACTCCATCTTCTCGGCAGAATTGTCTGCCAAGTATGGAGAAATGAACTTGTCTGCACAAGACTGCTGCGTAGAACGTAACTATTGGCTTGGAAGCGACGGTGTGCGTTACAAGGCAGATGTCTTGGGCATGGACAGTTGGGAGTATGCCAATCTGAAAAGCCGTGTCAGGATGGGCAGATACGGAGCAAGAGTGAACGTTAATCTCCTTGGGCTCTTCCATAAGACAGCTAACAGCCGATGGAATTTGGCTGTCTCGCCTCATATATATGCAGTAACGACCAAGGCTGATATCCAGACTATAGCCGATGATGCCAAGGTAATGAAAGGTTCTACCAACTGGCATTTGGGTTATGGTGCAGACTTGCAGGTTGGTTATCAACTGACCTCATGTCTGAAATTGGGCATCTATTCCGGTTTGACCCGTCTTACTGGCGAACGTATGGACGCAATGCCGGAGCATCTGCATAAGAACAACTTTGTATGGGAGAGTGGCATAAGGTTGGGGATAAGCTTCGCAAAGGCTAAAAAGAAGAACGTGGCTGTGGAAACAACGCCGATAGCAGAACCCGAAGTGAGGACAACAGAACCTGAAGTGCAGCAGCTGGAGACCACTCCTAAGGAGACCACCCTCCAGCATGAGACAGCCGAAAAGGCTGCGACAAGAGTGGGAGAGCAAGAGGTGGTTGAACAGCCGAAGGCGACATTCCCCGTCGTCTACTTCGCATTCAATAGTATCGGCATCAAGCAGAGCGAGCTGTCTAAGCTGAATGGTATCCTACGTACATTGAAGGAAAATCCGAATATGAAGGTGACGGTGACCGGATGGTGCGACACGAAAGGCAGCGTGGCTGTCAACAAGCGTATATCCCGTCAGCGTGCAGAAACCGTAAAAACTTGGCTTGTGAAGAATGGCATAGAGGCAAGTCGCATTTCGGCAGTAGGAAACGGAAGCGACGGCTCTCTGGATGCCGGAAAAGCACGCCGCGTAGAGACTAAAGACAATCATAAGTAACCCATAAAACACGGATAGAAAATGAAAGCAAAAAGAAGATTTAATATTTGGTTATGGGTGCTGTTATGCGTCCCATGCCTGTTGGCAAGTTGCGACCATAATGTTCATGATGGTGAGGAAGAAGGTGGCTTGTCTGTATCGCTCACTTGGGCAGATGAAGCCGACCAAGGTACGGAAGTGAAGGACGTGAAACTCTGGATATTCAATGCCAATGATGGCTCCTTGGTAGAGGAAAAACATTATGGCAGTGCGCAGGAGGTGGCAAGCCAACGCTTCGCTCTTCCTGAAGGGCATTATCAGATATTGGCTATTACCAATCTCATAGAGCCATTCTTCACCACTGACCAGACCAGGGCTTTGACTAATTGGAACCATATCCAGATAGGCTTGACCAATCCTAAGGATGTGAAGCATAATGCTTATTTCGGAGTGACCGACGTGAGGATAGATAACAAGGAAGGCAGCTATGTGGTGCAAAACCCTATGAAGAGCGTGCTTTCGGAACTGACCATCATCATAGAGAATGTACCTAAAGGCACAGAAATGAGTGGCAAGGCATTAGATGCAGCCTGGTGTCTGTTCCCTACA
>UMGZ01068687.1_pt1 | contig 92424 bp, 86 predicted proteins | sample 1965421 | NCBI WGS metagenome assembly UMGZ01 (sample SAMEA4836087, study PRJEB28245) | human gut metagenome | biome: gut microbiome; material: fecal sample | place: Denmark | collected 2008
CAAGCTGGAGAAGTACCTGGGCGGCGTGAAGGAAATGAAGAAGCTGCCCGGCGCCCTGTTCATCGTGGACACCCGTAAGGAGCGCAACGCCATCGCCGAGGCCCATCGTCTGGGCATTCCTGTTGTGGCTATCGCCGATACCAACTGCGATCCCGATGAGATCGATTACCCCATCCCCGGCAACGACGACGCCATCCGCGCCATCAAGCTGATCGCCTCCGTTATGGCCAACGCCATGATCGAGGGCCGTCAGGGCGAGCAGGTGGAGGAGGCCGCCGAGGCCAAGGACGCCGAGTAAGCCAACTCGATAGATACCGCGTAACGCACGGGGCAGGGAAGTGTCCCTGCCCCTTTTAATTCAACTTTTACAGGAGGAAATACAAATGGCTTTTACTGCTGCTGATGTGAAGACCCTGCGCGAGATGACCAGCGTGGGTATGATGGACTGCAAGAAGGCGCTTGTCGAGTGCGACGGCGATATGGACAAGGCTGTCGAGTGGCTGCGCGAGAAGGGCCTGGCCAAGGCCGCCAAGAAGGCCGGCCGCATCGCCGCCGAGGGTATGTCCTATGCCCTGACCGAGAACGGCGTGGGCGTCGTAGTCGAGGTCAACTGCGAGACCGACTTCTGCGCCAAGAGCGACCTGTTCGTGGCCTTCGTCAAGGACATCGCCAAGGTCATCGCCGAGCAGGATCCCGCCGATGTGGACGCCCTGATGAACTGCAAGTATGTCGGCTCCGACCTGACCGTTTCCGAGACCATGCCCGAGAAGGTCATGTCCATCGGTGAGAACCTGCAGATCCGCCGCTTCGTCCGCTTCTCCGAGAACACCAGCGTGGGCTACGTCCATGCCGGCGGCAAGATCGGCGTGCTGGTGAACCTGGCTGTGGACGGCGGCATCGACGCCACCGAGATCGGCAAGAACGTCGCCATGCAGATCGCGGCCCTGAACCCCCGCTTCTGGGACAAGTCCCAGGTCACCGACGAGGTGCTGGCTGAGGAGAAGAAGATCGCGCTGGCCCTGATGGACACCGATCCCAAGATGGCCTCCAAGCCCGAGGCCGTCAAGGAGAAGATCGTCATGGGCAAGATGAACAAGTTCTACGAGGAGAACTGCCTGCTGCAGATGGAGTTCGTCCGCAGCGACATCTTCCAGGGCAGCGTGGAGAAGTATATCGCCGACGCCGCCAAGAAGCTGGGCGGCAGCGTCAAGTTCGTGGATGCCGTTCGCTTCCAGACCGGCGAGGGCATCGAGAAGAAGCAGGAGGACTTCGCCGCTGAGGTCGCTGCGCAGATGAACATGGGCAAGTAATTGCAGATGCACAAAACACCCTTCGGCTCACGCCGAGGGGTGTTTTTTCGCACATAAAAGGGACCGCCGTGAGGCGGTCCTTTTTATGTGCGGATATGTCAGGAAACGAGCACGTGGATGCGCCCCGCGGGCTCACCGTACTTGTCGGCGGCAACGGTGCCGTTCAGCACGGTGGTGATGTAGTCCATGACCACCTCGTCCATGGGGATGCCCAGGTCGTAGTTGGCGGTGGCGTTGACAAAGCGGTAGTAGGTGTCGCCGCCGCTGGCCATAAAGTCGTTGGTGGCGATGGTGTACGTGGCCGCCGGGTCAAAGTCCTTGCCGCCCACGGTCTTGATGGTCACACGGTTGATGGTCTTGGGGGCGAAGTAGGTGGTGCCGGGATACTCGTCGCCCTGGTCATAGTCCTTGGTGGTGTCCACGGTGAACTCGATGCCGGATACCTGGGGGAAGCCGCCGATGGCCTCCGGCGTGCAGAAGGTGGAAGCCTCCAGCACTTCCAGCAGCTCCTCACCGGTGATCTTGATGATGCTCAGGGTGTTGCCGAAGGGCAGCACGGTGTTGACGTCCTTCTTGGTGATGTCGCCGGCCTCGATGGTGGCGCGGATGCCGCCGCCGTTGGTGATGGCCGCGTCAACAGTCTCGCCCTGCTGCTCGGCGCCCCACACCAGCGCATCGGTGATCAGGTCGCCCAGATTGGTCTCCTGCGTGCGGTTGCCGGGGTCCTTCTCGCCGTTCAGCGTCACCTCGGTCTTGGCGAACACCGTGCCGTAGTCGGCCTCGATCTCGGCGATGATGGCGGCGGCGCGGGCGGCGATGGCGTCGTCGGCCGCTCCCATGTCCTCGGTGGACAAGCACGTGGTGGTGATGGTGCTGTCCTTGATGGTCACAACGCCGATGTTCTCCAGCTTCGTGCCGGTAGAGGTAAGGATAGTGTCGCCTACCTTGCGGTCCGTGTTGGTCTTCTCAACGATCTCCTCCTCAGTGGAATGAGAGTGACCGTCGATGAACACGTCGATGCCGGTGACCTTGTTCAGCAGGTCGATAGAGCGGTTGCCGGTGGCGGCGGTCTCGTCGTCGATGCCCAGGTGGCCCAGGCAGATAACGTAGTTGCAGCCCTCGTCCTCACGCAGCATATTCGCCATATCCTGCGCGATCTGATACAGCTCCTCACCGCCGGCGAAGGTCACGCCCTGGATCTTGCCGGGGTGGGCCTTTGTGGCGGTCTCCGGGGTGTCCAGACCGAACACGCCGATCTTGGTGCCGCCGGGGGTGGTGAACACGGCCGCATCGTCAAAGGCCAGCTCGCCGTTGTACTTCACGTTGGCGGCCAGCACGGGGAACTGGGCGTTCTCCATGTTCTTCTTCAGCGCCTCGAAGCCGTAGTCGAACTCGTGGTTGCCCAGCGCCACAGCGTCGTAGCCCACCATGTTCATCAGCTCCACAGCCGTTGCACCCTCAGACACACTCACAGCGGTGTCGCCCTGACTGAAGTCGCCGGCGTCCAGGATCAGCACATACGCGCCCTCAGACTCATACTGGCTGGCCAGCGCCGCTACCTTGGCGTAATTGGAAACAGCGCCGTGCACATCGTTGGTGTGCAGGATGACCACCGGCTCCGTGGCGGTGGCGTCCTTGCCGGGGTCGGGTTTCTTTTCGCCGCAGGCCGCCAGGGTGAACACCATGGCCAGGGCCAGCAGCAAAGACAGCAGCTTTTTCTTCATACTCCTTATTCCTTCCTTTCAGCGTTTTTGCACATTTTCTGCGCCTGCTGTATGGCCATTGTACCGTATTCCACGGCTGAACGCAAGCTTTTCCCGGTTTTTATTTTACATGGATTTTACACCAGCGGGATTTTTCCCTTTACATTGGGCACTTACAATAAAAACCGTACAAGGGAGTTATCCAAAACGACGAAAGAAACGAGGTAATACATATGAAGAAGATCATTGCACTGGTCCTGACCGCCCTGCTGGCCCTGAGCCTGGTGGCCTGCGGCAGCGAGACCAAGACCGACGACGCCGACAAGACCGAGGACAAGACCTCCACTGAGCTGACCGGCACCGTCTCCACCGACGGCTCCACCTCCATGGAGAAGGTTATCGGCGCCCTGAGCGAGTCCTTCATGGCGCAGAACGGCGGCGTCACCGTTAACTACAACCCCACCGGCTCCGGCTCCGGCATCACCGCCGTGCAGGAGGGCACCTGCGACATCGGCCTGTCCTCCCGTGCGCTGAAGGATGAGGAGAAGTCCGCCGGCCTGAAGGAGACTGTGCTGGCCTATGACGGCATCGCCATCATCGTTCACCCCGACAACCCCGTCAGTGACCTGTCCGTTGAGCAGATCGCCAAGCTGTACACCGGCGAGATCACCAACTGGAAGGACGTGGGCGGCAATGACGCCGAGGTGGTCCTCATCGGCCGCGAGGCCGCCAGCGGTACCCGCGATGGCTTCGAGTCCATCACCGGCACCAAGGACAAGTGCCGGTATCGTCAGGAGCTGACCTCCACCGGTGATGTGATCACCGCCGTCAGCCAGAACCCCGATGCCATCGGCTACGCCTCTCTGGCCTCCATCAAGGACACCGTCAAGGCCCTGAACGTGGATGGCGTCACCCCCAGCGAAGCCACCGTCAAGGACGGCAGCTATAAGGTCCAGCGTCCCTTCGTGCTGGTGACTGTGGACGGCAAGGCCCTCTCTCCCGCGGCCCAGGCGTTCTTTGACTACGCCACTTCCTCCGACGCAGCTTCCATCATCGCCAAGGCCGGCGCTGTGGCAGTCGCAGGTTAACAAGTAAGGCACGGACACAGGCGACATCCCCGCGCGGGGTGCCGCCTTGCCCCGTATCTGCTGAGGTGCATATATGAAAGCAAAACGATTTATGGAGAACGCCATCCATGGCTTTTTCCTGCTGATGGGTCTGGTGACGGTGGGCTGCGTGCTGCTGATCTCCGTCTACCTTGTCGTCTCCGGCATCCCCGCTATCCGTGAGATCGGCCTTGTGAAGTTTCTCTTTGGCCCCGTGTGGAATTCCAACGCGGCGGAGCCTCAGTTCGGCATCCTGCCCTTTATCCTTACCAGTATTTACGGTACTGCGGGCGCGATCCTGCTGGGCGTGCCCGTGGGCTATATGACCGCCGTGTTCCTGGCCAAAATGGCCCCGCCGAAGCTGAAGACCGCCGTCTCCGCCGCGGTGAGCCTGCTGGCGGGCATCCCCTCCGTGGTCTACGGTCTGGTGGGTATGCTGGTGCTGGTGCCGGGCATCCGTCAGGTCTTCCATATTCCCGACGGCTCCGGCCTGCTGGCGGCCATCATCGTGCTGGCGATCATGATCCTGCCCTCCATTATCAACGTGGCCATGACGGCCCTGGAGGCGGTGCCCCGTGAGTACGAGGACGCCTCTCTGGCACTGGGTGCCACGGAGACGGAAACATGGTTCAAGGTGTCTGTCCCCGCCGCCCGCAGCGGCATCGCCGCCGCGGTGGTGCTGGGCGTAGGCCGCGCCATCGGCGAGGCCATGGCCGTGATGATGGTCTCCGGCAACGTGCCCAATATGCCCTCTCTCTTCCAGAGCGTTCGGTTCCTGACCACCGCCGTGGCCAGCGAGATGGGCTACGCGGCGGCAGGCCTGCAGCGTCAGGCGCTGTTCTCCATCGCGCTGGTGCTGTTCCTGTTCATCATGCTCATCAACGCCGCGCTCAATTTCTTCCTCAAGCGAAGTAAGGAGAAGTGACCATGGACAAACGTGAATTCTCTGCCCGCCGCCGTATCTGGGGCGGGACCATGCGGGGCCTGATGCTCCTCTGCGCCGCCGTTACCTGTGCGCTGGCGGTGTTTCTCATCGTCTATGTGCTCGTCAAGGGCGTGCCCAACCTGAGCTGGCAGCTGCTGAGCACCAAGCCCAGCTATCTGGACGGCTCCATCGGTATCCTGCCGGATATCATCACCACCGTCTGCACGGTGCTGACCACGCTGCTGGTGGTGCTGCCCCTGGGCGTCTGCGCCGCCGTGTACCTGACGGAGTATGCCGCTAACAAGAGGGTAGTGGCCGTTATCGAGTACGCCGCCGAGACGCTGTCCGGTATCCCATCCATTATCTACGGCCTGGTGGGCCAGATGTTCTTCTGCCAGTTTCTGGGGATGAAGAAATCCCTTCTCGCCGGCGCCATGACCCTGGTCATCATGAACCTGCCCACCATCATGCGTACTACGCAGGAGAGCCTGAAGACCGTGCCCCAGTCCTACCGCGAGGGCGCCTTCGGTCTGGGCGCCGGCAAGTGGCGCACCATTCGCACGGTGGTGCTGCCCGGCTGTGTGGACGGCGTGCTCACCGGCTGCATTCTGGCCGTGGGCCGTATCCTGGGCGAGACGGCGGCCCTGCTGTACACCGCGGGCTTTGCCCACACGCTGTACAACAGCCTGCGTGCCACGCTGGAGGGCTCCGGCGCCACACTGTCCGTGGCCCTGTATGTCTACGCCAAGGAGCAGGGCGAGTTCGATGTGGCCTTCGCCATCGCCGCCATCCTCATGGCGCTGGCCCTGCTCATCAACCTGGCGGCTATGCTGACCGGGCGTTACTTCAAGAAACGGAGGAGCCTATGAGCGATATCATCACCGTAAACGATCTGAACCTGTGGTACGGCCCCACCCAGGCGCTGCACCACGTCACCATATCCGTGCCGGAGCACAGCATTACTGCCCTCATCGGCCCATCCGGCTGCGGCAAGTCCACATTTCTTAAAACGCTGGACCGTATGAACGACCTGATCCCCGGCGTAAAGGTGGAGGGCCAGGTGCTCTACAAGGGACAGGATATTTACGCCCCCGGCGTGGACGTCAGCCAGCTGCGCCGTGAGGTGGGCATGGTGTTCCAAAAGCCAAATCCCTTCCCCATGAGCATCTACGACAACGTGGCCTACGGCCCCCGTACCCACGGCATCCGCAACAAAGCCAAGCTGGACGAGTTGGTGGAGCAGTCCCTTCGCCGCGCCGCCATCTGGGACGAGGTAAAGGACCGCCTGAAAAAGAACGCCCTGGGCCTCTCCGGCGGCCAGCAGCAGCGTCTGTGCATCGCCCGCGCCCTGGCGGTGGAGCCCACCGTGCTGCTGATGGATGAGCCCACTTCGGCTCTGGACCCCATCTCCACCTCCCGTATCGAGGAGCTGGCGGTTGAGCTGAAGCAGCATTACACCATCGTCATCGTCACCCACAATATGCAGCAGGCACTGCGTATCTCGGACCGCACCGCCTTCTTCCTGCTGGGAGAGCTGGTGGAGTACGGCGACACGGAGACCATGTTCTCCACGCCCAGCGAAAAGCGCACCGAGGATTACATCACCGGGAGGTTTGGATAATGCGTAGTCAATTCGATAAACAGCTGGCCCAGCTCCACCGCGAGCTCATCGAGATGGGCGCCCTGTGCGAGCAGGTCATCGCTCTGTCCTCTCAGGCCCTCACCAACCGCGATACCGCCCTGGCGGAGAAGGTCGCGCCCCTGGACCACGAGATCGACCGCAAGGAGCGCGACATCGAGAACCTTTGCCTGCGGCTCCTGCTCCAGCAGCAGCCTGTGGCCGGCGACCTGCGGCAGATCTCCGCTGCCCTGAAGATGATCACGGACATGGAGCGTATCGGCGACCAGGCCGACGATATTGCCGAGATCCTGCTCTGCCGCGCCGGCCGGCCTCTCAGCGCCGGCGACACCCTGCGGGATATGGCCCGGGCCACCATCCGCATGGTCAGCGAGAGCGTGGACGCCTATGTCCGGCAGGATGTGGACCTGGCCCAGCAGGTCATCGCCGCCGACGATGAGGTGGACGGCTATTTTGACCGGATCAAGGCCCATCTCATCGACCGTATCGCCAAGGACGTGGATGACGGTGAAGCCACACTTGACTTACTGATGATCGCCAAGTATTATGAACGTATCGGCGACCACGCCACCAACATCGCCGAGTGGGTGATGTTTTCCGTCACCGGCGTGCACAAGACCGAGGCCACTTGAGCCAAAAGGAGGGACCCCACATGATCTGGTGTGTAGAGGATGACGCCAGCATCCGCGATATCGAGTTGTACGCCCTGCGCTCCGCCGGGCTGGAGGCCGAGGGCTTTACCGACGGCGCCGCCTTCTGGCAGGCCCTGCAAAGCGAAAAGCCCGACCTGGTGGTGCTGGACGTGATGCTCCCCGGCATCGACGGCACGGAGCTGCTGGGCCGTATGCGCGCCTCCACGTCCCTGCGCCGCATCCCGGTCATTATGGCCACCGCCAAGGGCGCGGAGTATGACCGCGTCCGGGCGCTGGACGGCGGCGCGGACGACTATCTGACCAAGCCCTTCAGTGTCATCGAGCTGGTCTCCCGGGTCAAGGCGGTGCTGCGCCGCTGCCAGCCGGAGGGGGACAGCTCCATCCTCCGCAGCGGCGAGGTGTCGCTGGACACCCGTGCCCACACCGTCCTGTCCGGCGGCGAACGTGTCGACCTGACCTACAAGGAATACGAGCTGCTGCGCCTGTTCCTCAGCCACCCCGGCACGGCCTACACCCGCGACCGGCTGATGGAACTGGTCTGGGGCATGGATTACTGCGGCGAGAGCCGTACCGTGGATATGCACATCCGTACCCTGCGCCAGAAGCTGGGCAAGGCCGGCGCACACATCACCACGGTCCGCGGCGTGGGCTACCGTTGGGAGGAGACCATATGACAAAAAAGATATTTCGCTCCACCGTGGCGGTGGGGCTTGCGGTGCTGCTGGCCAGTCTGGTCATTATCATGGGCGCACTGTACACCTATTTCGGCCATGTCCAGGAGCAGCAGCTCCGGGATGAGCTGTCCATCGCCGCTGCGGCCATGGAGTCCGGCGACGGCGAGGCCTATCTGTCCAAGCTGCACTCCGACAATTACCGCATCACCTGGCTTCGCGCCGACGGCACGGTGCTCTATGATACGAAGGCTGACGCTGCGGCTATGGAGAACCACGCCCAGCGCGAGGAGGTCCGTCAGGCCCTGACCAACGGCACCGGTGAGTCCAGCCGTTACAGCGCCACTCTGCTGGAAAAGACCCTCTACTACGCCCGCCGCCTGCCGGACGGCACGGTCCTGCGCCTGTCCGCCAGCCGCGTCACCATGGGCGTGCTGCTTCTGAGTATGCTCCCCGCCATCCTGGCGGTCATCGCCGTGGCCCTGATCCTCTCCGGCATTCTGGCCGGCCGCGTGTCCCGCCGCATCACCCGCCCCCTGAACACCCTGGACCTGGAGCACCCCCTGGAAAACGACGCCTACGAGGAGCTTTCGCCCCTGCTGCGCCGACTGGAGCACCAGCGGCGTCAGATCGACGATCAGCTGCGTTCTCTGCGCCGCCGGTCCGAGGAGTTTGAACAGATCACCGCCAGCATGACCGAGGGCCTGGTACTGGTGGATAACGGCGGCACCATCCTCAGCATGAACCCTGCCGCCTGCGCCGTGTTCCACACCGATGCGGCCTGCGTGGGCCAGCCTCTGCTGACCGTGGAGCGCGGCAGCGCCGTTAGCCATGCCCTCCACGATGCCATGGACACCGGCCACGGCGAGACCCGTATGGAGCGCGACGGCCGCGAGTACCAGTTCGACATGACCCGTATCCAGGCCGACGGCGAGGTGGTGGGCGCGGTGCTGCTGACCTTCGACGTCACCGAGCAGGCCTACGCCGAGCGCAACCGCCGCGAGTTCACCGCCAACGTCTCCCATGAGCTGAAGACCCCACTTCAGGGCATCATCGGCAGCGCCGAGCTGCTGGAGAACGGCATGGTCCGGCCTGACGATGTGCCCCGCTTCGTGGGCCATATCCGCGGCGAGGCCCAGCGCCTGGTGACGCTGATCAACGACATCCTCCGCCTGTCTGAGCTGGACGAGGGCGGCAGCCTGCCCACCGAGCCGGTGGAGCTGCTCTCCCTCTGCACCGACACGGTCAAGTCGCTGGAGAGCGCCGCGCAGCAGCGCCAGATCACCATGACCGTCACCGGCGAGGCCGTTACGGTCCCTGGCGTCCGCCGTCTGCTGACCGAGACGGTCTTCAACCTCTGCGACAACGCCATCAAGTACAATAAGGACGGCGGCAGCGTCACCGTCGCCGTGGGCCGTGACGGCCCCGACGCCGTGGTCACGGTGGCCGATACCGGTATAGGTATCCCGCCGGAGCACCAGGGCCGCGTCTTCGAGCGCTTCTACCGCGTGGACAAGAGCCACTCCAAGGCCTCCGGCGGTACCGGATTGGGCTTGTCCATCGTCAAGCACGCCGTGGCTTATCACCACGGCACCGTCACGCTGGACAGCCGTGAGGGGGAGGGCACCACCTTTACCCTCCGCCTGCCGTTGGAAGCGTAAACGCGAAAATGCCCGCCTCTGCGGGCGGGCATACAAAAAGACCACCCGATAGGGTGGCCTTTTTTGTCACAAATGCGCCTTTGCGTGGGCACAGATGGCGTCAAAGGTCTTCTGACTGATATCGTGTTCGATCTTGCAGGCATCTGTCTCCGCCGTGGCGGCATCGATGCCCAACGCCATCAGGAATTTCGTCAGCGTGTGGTGCCGGTCCAGCATACGCTCGGCGATGGCCATACCGCTGGCCGTCAGGGTGATCAGCCCGTCCTTGTCCATCGTGATGTAGCCGTTTTCCCGCAGCCGTTTGGTGGCGTAGGTCACGCTGGGTTTTGTCACGCCCAGATGCTCGGCTACGTCGATGGAACGGATGTAGCCGTGCTGCTGCTGCATCATCAGCATCGTCTCTAAATAGTCCTCGGAAGCGCGCAGTATCTGCATAAAAAGTGTCACCAACTTTCCCCAATACACTTTTAACAGCATACCACAATTTTCACAAACTTACAAGTGCGGTAAAAAAATTTCGTTCTCCCTATTGACAAAGAGGGTTTGAGGTATTAAACTGTGCCATAGGTTAGGGGAGGCTAACCGCCGTGGCTGAACTGCGCGGATAGAAACCTCATGAAACCGATTTTTTCAGACAGGCGGTTAGTTAAGACTAACCACAGAACGGAGGGACAGACATGATGCCGTTGATGTTGGCGGATACGGGAACGGAGCAGCTCATCCACAAGGTGGGCGGCAGTCCGGAGGTCAAAAAGCACCTGGAGGACCTGGGCTTTACCCCGGGCAGCACCGTCACGCTGGTGTCCGCCATGGGCGGCAACGTCATCGTGAAGGTCAAGGAGTCCCGTGTGGCCATCAGCGAGGAAATGGCCCGCAAGATCATGGTCTGATAGCCGCGCCAAGCGGTTATTGCATTTGAGAAACAGAAATATCACATAGAAGGAGAGCAGAAGCATGAAAACATTGCGTGAAGTCAAGATCGGCGAGACCGTCAAGGTCGTCAAGCTCCACGGCGAGGGCCCCGTCAAGCGCCGTATCATGGATATGGGCATCACCAAGGGCGTGGAGGTCTATGTCCGCAAGGTAGCCCCTCTGGGCGATCCCATGGAGGTCACTGTCCGCGGCTACGAGCTGAGCCTGCGTAAGGCCGACACCGAAATGATCGAGGTCGAGTAATGACCTGCGGTACCGTGTTCCGGTGCCGGAAATACGTCCGTTATTTAAATTCATCTGTATATAGGTTCAACAAGATTAACCGGAAGGAGAGACACTATGGAAAAACAGATAAAGATCGCGTTGGCAGGTAACCCCAACTCTGGTAAGACCACCCTGTTCAACGCGCTGACCGGCTCCAACCAGTTCGTGGGCAACTGGCCCGGCGTTACGGTGGAGAAGAAAGAGGGCAAGCTGAAGAAGCACGATGACGTGGCCATCATGGACCTGCCCGGTATCTACTCCCTGTCCCCCTACACCCTGGAGGAAGTGGTCGCCCGTAACTACCTGATCACCGAGCGCCCCGACGCCATCCTGAACATCATCGACGGTACGAACCTGGAGCGTAACCTGTACCTGACCACCCAGTTGACCGAGCTGGGCATCCCCGTTGTCATCGCCATCAACATGATGGACGTGGTCCGCAAGAACGGCGACAAGATCAACGTGGACGAGCTGAGCCGCGAGCTGGGGTGCAAGATCGTGGAGATCTCCGCCCTGAAGGGCGAGGGCATCATGGAGGCCGCCGAGGCCGCCGTGCAGGCCGCCAAGTCCACCAAGACCGTCCCCATGCACACCTTCTCCGGCCCCGTGGAGCACGCCATCGCCCACATCGAGGAGGCCGCCGTACATAACCTGCCCGAGGAGCAGCAGCGCTGGTACGCCATCAAGATCTTCGAGCGCGACGACAAGGTGCTGGATCAGCTGAAGATCGACCCGACCGTCATGGCCCACATCGAAGAGGACATCAAGGCCGCCGAGAAGGAACTGGACGACGACGCCGAGAGCATCATCACCAACGAGCGCTATGTGTACATCGCCGAGATCATCAAGGCCTGCTACAAGAAAAAGAACGCCGGTCAGCTGTCCGCTTCCGATAAGATCGACCGCATCGTGACCAACCGCTGGCTGGGTCTGCCGATCTTCGCTCTGGTCATGTTCCTGGTGTACTACATCTCCATGGTCACCGTTGGCTCCGCCGCTACCGACTGGGCGAACGACGGCCTGTTCGGCGACGGCTGGCACCTGCTGGGTATCGGCTCCAAGGCATATACCGAGGCCAGCGACGAATATACCGCCGCCACCCAGGCCGTAGACGCCTTCCTGGGGCTGGACACCGAGGCGGAGGACTTCGATGCCGGCGCCGCCCTGGCCCGGATAAAGTCCTTCGTTCCCACCTCCGACACCGCCACCGTGGATGTGGAGGATGAGGAGACCCTGGCCGTCAACACCATGACCGCCTACTATGACGCCCTGCCCCAGGATGCCGACAAGCGGGACGATGTGGTGCAGATGACCTATGTGGACGCCGCGGCCTATCTGGAGGCAAATGGCTTTGAGGCCCCTGACCCCGCCGACTACGGCGTGTGGGTGCCCGGTGTTCCTGTGCTGGTGGGCAACGCGTTGGAGTCCGCCGGTGCTGCCGACTGGCTGTCCGGCCTGATCCTTGACGGTATCGTCGCCGGTGTCGGCGCGGTGCTGGGCTTCGTGCCCCAGATGCTGGTTCTGTTCCTGCTGCTGGCGTTCCTGGAGGCCTGCGGCTACATGGCCCGTATCGCCTTCGTGCTGGACCGTATCTTCCGCAAGTTCGGCCTGTCCGGTAAGTCCTTCATCCCCATGCTGATCGGTACCGGCTGCGGTATCCCCGGCGTTATGGCCTCCCGTACCATCGAGAACGAGCGCGACCGCCGCATGACCATCATGACCACCACGTTCATCCCCTGCGGCGCCAAGGTGCCCTTCATCGCCATGATCGCCGGCGCCATCTTCGGCGGCAGCGCGTGGGTGTCCACCTCCGCTTACTTCATCGGCATGGCCGCCATCGTGATCTCCGGCATCATGCTGAAGAAGACCAAGATGTTCTCCGGCGAGCCTGCTCCCTTCGTTATGGAGCTGCCCGCTTACCACTGGCCCACTCTGGGCAACGTCCTCCGCTCCATGTGGGAGCGCGGCTGGTCCTTCATCAAGAAAGCCGGCACCATCATCCTGCTGTCCACCATCTTCGTTTGGTTCACCAGCTACTTCGGCTGGGTGGATGGCACCTTCCAGATGCTGTCTGACGATCAGATCGACTGCTCCATTCTGGCTGCCATCGGCGGCGCCATCGACTGGATCTTCGCACCCCTTGGTTGGGGCAACTGGCAGGCGGTCGTCGCCTCCATCACCGGCCTGGTGGCCAAGGAGAACATCGTGGGCACCCTGGGCGTCCTGTACGGCGGCGGCGACGGCAGCGTCTACGACGCTATGGCCGCGGCTTTCACCGGTATCACCGCTTACAGCTTCCTGGTGTTCAACCTGCTGTGCGCCCCCTGCTTCGCTGCCATCGGTGCCATCAAGCGCGAGATGAACAGCCGCAAGTGGACCTGGTTCGCCATCGGCTATCAGTGCGTGTTCGCCTATGTGATCGCGCTGATGATCAACCAGTTCGGCGGCCTGTTCACCGGCAATGCCAACATCCTGGGCGTCATCGTGGCGGTGATCCTGCTGGCCGGCATCATCTATATGCTGTGCAAGCCCTACAAGGAAGCCACCAAGCTGTCCGTGAAGTAAACTGTCCCCGTAATTACCCTCTTACCCCATAGAAAGGAGTGAACTTCCATGCTGCAATGGCTGTCAGCAAACCTGGGCACGATCCTCATCAGTGCCGCCTTACTTGTCGTTGTGATCCTCATCATCCGCTACCTGCTGCGCCAGAAGAAGGCGGGAAAGTCCTCCTGCGGTGCCGGCTGCGCCCACTGCGCCATGCACGGCCAGTGTCACAGCCAGAGCTGCAAGCACTGAATAGAGCAGGGGGAGGCATCGTCAGTGCCTCCCCCTGCGTCTAAAAGGAGATGTCACCATGACAGAAACGATCCTGAAGGTGGACGGCATGGCCTGCGGTATGTGTGAAAGCCACATCAACGACACCGTCCGAAACAAGTTCTCCGTCCAGAAGGTCACGTCCTCCCACACCAAGGGCGAGACGGTGATCCTCTCGGAGCAGCCCCTGGACCAGCAGGCGCTGCGTGACGCCATCGCCGCCACCGGCTACACGGTCACAGCGGTGGACGCCCATCCCTACGAGAAAAAGGGCCTTTTCTCCTTCCATAGAAAGTGACCCGTCAAAGAAGCGCCCTCCCCCGGCGCTTTTTTGAAAACCGATAGTTAAATTACTCTAACCAAAGTTAGAAGAAGCTAACCGCGTATCATCCGGAAGAAACGAGCAAAAATACCGTCGAGCAATATTCGGCGGCACGGAACAGAAAGGAAGTGCGATATGAGCGTCGTGATCTTAGGCGGCAACGAGTGCATGGAGCGTCGTTACAAGGACCTGTGTCAGTCCTACAAATGCTCTGCCAAGGTGTTCACCAAGCCCTCCGGCGGCCTGAAAAACAAGCTGGGCAGTCCGGACCTGATGATCTTCTTCACCTCCACCATGTCCCACAAGCTGGTGCAGAGCGCTCTCAGCGAGCTGAAGGGCACGCCGACCCGTATCGAGCGCTGCCATACCAGCTCTCTGTCCGCCCTGCGGAGCATTCTGGAAAAACACGCCGGTTAAGGAGGAACCCCTATGTCCGAAGAAATGGTCGTGCGCCAGTGCGCCCCCACTCTGGCCGGCATCAAGGCCGGAAGTCTCTTTCCCTGTCCCTGCACGGACCGGGATGCACTGCTGGACGAGGTGCGGCAGCTGAACCGCCGCCTCTCGCCCAAGGGCCTGTGCCTGCTGCCCCTTCGTTTTACCGAGGGCAGCGCCCTGCTGTACCTCTACCGCCCCGCCACTCTCCGCCGCGATCTCAGCGACGATCTGGCCCGCCGCCTGCTGGCGGAGGCCGGCTATGACGGCGGCAGCTGCGGCCGCTGTGTGGCCACGCTGATCCGCCGCTTCCGTCAGGGTGCGGATTTCCCCCACGAGATCGGCCTCTTCCTCAGCTACCCTCCTGAGGACGTCAAGGGCTTCGTGGACAACCGTGCCCGCAGCTACAAGTGCGCGGGGCTGTGGAAGGTGTACAGCGACGAGGCCCGGGCCCGGCGGCTCTTCACCCGGTTCAAGCGCTGCACGGACACATACTGCAAGCTCTGGCAGGCCGGCGCGACGATCGATCAGCTGGCTGTGGCGGGGTAACGATCGAAAGGAGAAACGACAATGAAAAAGACTGCTGTGATCTATTGGAGCGGCACCGGCAACACCGAGGCCATGGCCAATGCCGTGCTGGAGGGCATGACCGCCGCCGGCGCGGATGCCAAGCTGCTGACGGTGGACCAGGTGAACACCGCCGAGCTGAACGGCTATGCCGCCATTGCCTTCGGCTGCCCGGCCATGGGCAGCGAGGTGCTGGAGGAGATGGAGTTCCAGCCCATGTTCGACGCCTGCAAGAACTGCCTGGGCGGCAAGGCCGTGGCCCTGTTCGGCTCCTACGGCTGGGGCGACGGCGAGTGGATGCGCTCCTGGGAAAAGGACTGCGCCGATGCCGGCGTGAACCTGGTCTGCGACAGCGTGATCTGCTGCGAGGCCCCGGATGACACCGCCCTGGATGCCCTGCGCGCCATGGGCAAGACCCTGGCATCTTGAACGCTTTGCATCTTCTGCGCCGCCGTCTGCGGCAGCGCGGGCAGACGCTGCTGCCGCTGCTGGCCGCTCTCTCCGCCGCAGCGGTGGTATACAGATGAAAAGCACCCCTCAGGCCAGGCGGCCTGAGGGGCGCTTTTTTTACAGCCATTTCTTGTGCCTGAAGAACCATAGCAGTCCTGCCACCAGCAGTATGCTGGCGGCGATGATCACGGGATAGCCCCACTCCGACTGCAGCTCCGGCATATTTACGAAGTTCATGCCGAACCAGCCGGTGATCAGCGTCAGCGGCAGGAACAGCACCGTTACAATGGTGAATACCCGCATCAGGTCGTTCTGCTGGATGGCCAGCTGGCTCTGATAGGCCTCCCGCAGCTGGGCCACCAGCTCCTGCAGCGCGCATACCTTTTGCAGATACCGGCCCGTCCGCCGCCCCAGCACCTCCAGCCGCGCCAGAATGTCCGCCTCGATCAGCCCGTTATCGTTGTCGCACATCTCATCGAAGATGGCGTCCAGCTGCTCATAGTACCGCTTCAGGTGCAGCAGCTCCCGCCGCCACGCGGCGATGCGCCGGGGCGCGTCGTCCTTGGCCTTGCCCTCCAGTATGGTGCTCTCGCCGCCGTTGATCTGGGCCTCCAGCTTTTCCAGATACGCCATGTCGCCCTTGAACAGCCCCGCAAAAAACCGGTACAGCAGCTGCTGGTCATTCAGCGGTCCGCCTGCGGTCAGCGTGTCCACCGCACCCTGCACATACTGCTGTGCCGCCTCGTTCCGGCAGAAGAAAAACAGGTCCTCCCGGTCGATGTATACCAGCACCTTGCCGCTTTTCCCCGCCTTCCGCACATCGTACCAGTCAAAGGCCAGCAGGTCGAAGTCGGCAAAGGCCTCAAAGCTCTCCGTCTGCAATTCACCCACATATTGAAATACGGCGGCGTCCATCTGCTCCGCCACCTGATCCATATCCTTCCACAGCAGCACGCTCCGCATATTGCCACCGTCCTTTCTCCTGCAGTATACCCCACCGCGTCCCCTTCGTCAAGTTGACTTTCCCGCGGCGGACTGGTACAATGGAGCCAGCGCAGCACCATTCTGAAACAAAGGAAGTGGTTTTATGCAGTTGACACCCCAGCAGCAGGCCCTGCTGGACGGCGCCCAGGGCGAGACGATGGCCAAGGTGGTCAAGACGCTGGTCATGTACGGCGATACCTTCGGCGCCCAGCGTATGGTCCCCGTTACCAGTGAGTACGGCCACACCGTCATCTCCTTCGGCCTGGCGGTGATGAAGCCGGTCTACGACCTGTACGACCGTCTTATCGAGTCCGGCCTTACCAGCGGTCAGAAATTCACTGCTGACCCCCTGCCCCTGGATAAGCACGTCCCCACCAGTCTGTTGGAGGACATCGTCTTCCGCAAGATCATGTACACCCAGCAGGACCGGTATGAGCAGCAGCTGAAAAAGCTGGGCATCACCGCCGATAACGCCTATACCTGTACCTGCTATCTGGATCAGGTGGGCAACACCCCAAAACAGGGTGATATCCTCAGCTGGGCGGAGTCCTCCGCCGTGGTCTATGCCAACTCCGTCCTGGGCGCCCGCTGCAACCGCAACAGCGGTATGCTGGAGCTCATGGGCAGCATCGCCGGCTTCGTGCCGGAGTTCGGCCTGCTCACCGACGAGGGCCGCAAGGCCCATTGGCTGGTGGAGGTCAAATGCACCCGCCGGCCCGAGGCCCAGCTTCTCGGCTCCGCCATCGGCATGAAGGTCATGGAGGACGTGCCCTACGTCCGGGGACTGGACGAGTGGCTGGGCACGGAACTGAACGACGAGAACCGCGCCTACCTCAAGGACTTCGGCGCGGCCACCGCCTCCAACGGCGCCGTGGGCCTGTACCATGTGGAGCACCTGACCCCCGAGGCAAAACAGCAGGGCGAGGCCCTGCTGCGGGAGGGCTATCGGACCTACATCATCGATGACGCCGAGCTGGAGCGCGTGAAGCGCAGCTATCCCGTCATCTGGAAGGACCCTGCCGCCGCGCCGCAGCTGTGCTTCGTGGGCTGTCCTCACCTGACGCTGGAGCAGCTGAAGGACTGGACGGCGAAGCTCACCGATGCCCTGCGGGCGCAGAACCGCCTGCAGGTGGCCGTTCCCACCGTGTTCACCGCCGCCCCGGCGGTGCTGGACGCCTTCAAGGACACCGTGGAGGGCTACAAGCTGCAAAGCATGGGCGTGATCCTCAGCTACATCTGCCCGCTGATGTACATGAACAACCCCCTCTGCAAGAAGAAGGCGGTCATCACCAACTCCAATAAGCTCCGCACCTACACCAGTGCCCGGTATTATACCGACGCGGAGATACTGGACATCCTCACCGGAAAGGAGGGACGCTGATATGCAGCAGTTCAAGGGCCGCGTGGTGGTCCCCGGCACCTGCACCGCCGAAGCGCTGGTCAGCCATGGCGGCTTCAACACCCTGGCCAGCTACCAGATGGCCATGATGTTCGGCGACAAGCAGGTCAAGTGCGGCGACCAGAATAACCCCGACATCTACAAAAAGCCCATGATCGGCAAGGCCCTCTGCCTGCCCCAGACCATCGGCTCCACCACCGGCGGCATGGTGCTCTTCACGGTGTGCTCCCACGGCAAGCAGCCCGCCTGTATGCTCTTCTCCCTGCCCATCGACTCCCTGGCCGCCTCCGGCGCCATTCTGGGCGATGTCTGGACCGACAGCAAAATGCCCGTGGTGGACTCCCTGGGCGACGAATTTTTGCAATATGTGCAGACCGGCATGACCGTCACCGTGGGTGACGACGGCCTGGTCACCGTGGAGGACTGACATGGACGATATCTACACCAAAAAGCCCGAGGAGTGCGCCTACTCCTTCACCCAGCACACCGCCTGCGAGTTCTTCCCCTGCCACAAGACCAGCCACCCGGAGGACTTCAACTGCCTGTTCTGCTACTGCCCGCTGTATACCCTGGGCAGCAAGTGCGGCGGCAACTTCAGGTACCTGGAAAACGGCGTCAAGGACTGCTCCAACTGCCTGCTGCCCCACGGTCGGGGCAGCTACAGCTACATCAAGTCCAAGTACCCGGAACTCATGGAGCTGGCCAAGAAAAACCGATAAGAAAAGAGACGGCTCACGCCGTCTCTTTTTTCATCATTATTCCAGCAGCAGTTCGTGGTCGCCCTTGTCGCAGAAATAGTAGACCTGATAGCCAGTGGGCGCGCCCTTCTGCCCGCTGGTCGGGTCTGTACGCTCCCTCGCCAGTATCGCACTTACCGTGCCAGCCTGCATCTGCACTGTGGTGCCGTCCAAAAACTTAATTTCCCGTCGCGCGTTCTCATGCAGGTCATCCCCGATGTCTATGTATTCTCCGGTGGTGATGTACTGTGTCTGCAATTCCGCGTAATACGCCCGCACGTTGGCCATGTCGGCGGCCACCTTGGCCTTGTGCAGGCTGCCGTTGAACACAGGGATGGCAATAGCCGCCAGCACAGCGATGATCGCCACCACGATCAGCATTTCCATCAATGTAAAGCCGCGGTTCCGTTTCATAGTCTATACCCTCCGGAATCGTTTTTTTGATAAGTTTTCCACATGATGCCCTACCGACGCTCGGATTGCGACCCTATTTTCCCGTCACTACCTCCGCAAATCCCTCTCCGAACACCCGTACGGCCTTCAGCGCCTCGTCCAGCGAGTTCCCCGCTGCGCCGATCTCCACCAGCAGGCTCCCGGGCGTGAAGTACTCATTGTAGTCCGAATTCCGCAGCGTCAGCGGCCGCATCAGCGTGGGATAGCGCTCCGTCAGGTGCTGCTGCACCGCCACGGCGAATTTCAGGTTCTCCTGCCAGCCCTCCCAGCTGCTGCCCATTACCAGGCTCACCTGCGCGCAGTCCGGATCCTCCCGCGTTACCACCTTGTACTGGTGCCCGGCCTTGTCCTCCAGCGCGTCCCGGTGTACGTCCAGAATGAACCCGATGCTGGGGTACTTCTCCATATACGCCTCGATGGCGTCCTCCGCCCGGTAGTAGGCGCCGTTGTACTCCGGGTCGTCATACAGCGCCCGGTCGTGCAGCACCGATATCCCGTAGCCCGACAGCACCCTCGCCAGCTCGTCGCCCACCCGTATCACGCTCACGCTGGCATCCGCCGTCCGAAAGCTCCCCGTGTCCTCGTATTCCTCCCCCGGCGGCATGGTGTACGCCTCGCTGCCGTGGGTGTGGACGATCAGCACCTGCGGCGCGTCCTCGCCCAGCGCCGCCGCGAACGTCCCGTCAAACACGATGCCCTCCACCGTCTGCCGCGAACTGTTCTTGATGAACACGTCCCCCACCCGGGTGTACCCGTTCTCATCCGCCGCCACCACCGACAGCGGCCTCGATTCCCCCTGCCCGCCGGTGTTCTCCGTCTGTTCCGTTGTTGGGCCCTCCGGTGTTTCCGCCGGGGCGGGGGAGGGCGTCTCCTCCGCGTTCCGGGGCGTCTCTGCCTGCGTCACCTGCGTCTCCGCCGCCAGCAGCATCGGCGACTGCCGCAGCACCGTCAGCACCGGCAGCGGCAGCGAGTCCGCCGCCCACAGGTCCCCCAGCTCCCACTGTACCAGCCGCTGCGCCAGCGAGCTGTCCCGCACCGCCTGTGCCGCCGCCCGCAGGTCTTCACTCCCAGCGCACACCGCCGCCAGCCACAGCACGAACACCCCGCACACCGCCGCCGCGCCCCGCCGCCATTTCACAAGCCCCACCGCCTTTCAGACAAGCCTATGTCCGGACAAGCAAAAAAATACCCACCATAACTTCCTCTAATGCCTCCCACCCGCATTTGTTATGCCAACATCTGGATATTCCCGTTGCCTTTCGCGATACTTTCTGGTAAGATGGTCGTACAACAGAGCCTGCGCGCCAAAAAACTTTCCCAACAAGAAATTTTGCGGCACACGGGCCCGGGAGAGAAATATGTGAGCCATAGAAGGAGGAACCGCCATGAAGAGACGACTGCTCCCCATCCTGATGACCCTGGTATTGGTATGCGCGCTGCCCATATGGGCAGCTTTTGTTACATCGGGGGATGTAACAAATCCCTTAGTGGAGACGGCAGAGGGCACCACGCCGGCACGAGTGACAACAGAGAGTGCGTTGAGAACGGCATTGGAAAATGGCGTGTCCGGGATTGTGCTGGGAGAAGATATTGACATCAACACGGCCCTGAATGTCACGAGTACGCTGACCCTCGACCTGAACGGCCATGTGCTCAAGATGACCGGTGACGGCAGTGTGCTCCGGGTGAGTGACCGTGCGACCCTGACCATCACGGACAGCCGTCCCCAAAATCCGCATACAGGATCCTATGAGGATTTGCCCGCTGGCGGTGTCATCACCGGCGGAAAGGGACCAAATGTGACGGGAATTTACTATGACTATGTTGGAGGAGCCGTATTCCTGGAGAAAGATACAACGCTGAAGCTGGAGGGCGGCACGCTTACCGTTAACAGCGGCAGCAGCATCTATATCGATGGGGCGACCCTTGTAATGTCTGGCGGCACCATCACCGGAAAAACTGTCGGCGTACATAATAATGTGGGGACCTTCACAATGACCGGCGGCCGCATCACAGGGTGCAGTGAAAGGGGCGTATATGTGTACAATGGGAATATGACCATGTCCGGTACGGCGTATATCGGTGAAAATCCGAAGGCCAGAAGAGGAGATATTTACGTACACGAGCCGGTTCGGAAAGAGACAGGCCTGTCCGTTACCGGCGGTATCATCGAAGGGAAGGTGTATATTTTCTTCGAGACTTCGAACATGAAACCGGATGGTGAAAGCAGGGACGATGACTATAACGTGGAAGCCTTGAAAAGCGTGGCTGAATCTGTTGTGAAAGAGAACGGTGTGCTTGACGGACATATCCAGGTGAAGATGAAGGATGGTGCTGGCACCGCTGTGGACTACAACACCGTCAATTTTATTGACGAGGTCGCCAAGACAAGGACCTTCCAGCTTATTTTTATGAAAGGGGACAAAAGGGCCAGAAAACCGGATGATCCCGCCACGGTGAATGGCCAGGCCTTTATGTACTGGGCGAAAGAGGGCGCCTCCGAAGAGTGGGATTTTGTTGCCGAAATAAACGAGTCGATAACGCTGTATGCCGTGCGGACCCCGGCCTCCTCCGGCGGCTATTACTACTACCCCACAACCGACACCAAGACCGACGACACCAAGGGCTCCCCCAAGACCGCCGACCCCGGCGTAGCCCTCTACGGTGTCCTGTCTCTCCTGTCCCTCACCGGCCTGACCTGCACCGCCAGAAAGAAATTCTGAGCACATAAAAAATGAGCACCCGGAGGGGTGCTCATTTTTTTATGCCTGAAACCAGCTCCACGGCGGCTCCTGCGGTGGCGCCAGCTCAAACGCCATGGCCTTTCCCGTCTCCGGGTGCCGGAACGCCAATCCCGCCGACCACAGCGCGATAGGCGTGTCCGCCTCCGCCGCGTCTCCGTACCGCCGGTCGCCCACCAGCGGCATCCCCCGTGACGCGAACTGTACCCGGATCTGGTGCGTTCGCCCCGTCAGCAGCCGGACCCGCACCAGCGCGTATCCCGCCCACCGGTCCAGCACCCGGTACCACAGCCGCGCCTCCCGCACGTCCTTTCCCGGCCCCTCGGCCACATAGGTCATCCGCCGCGTCTTGTCCCGGCCCAGCAGGTCCGTCAGCTCTCCCTCGTCCGCCTTCGGCATTCCCCGCACCACCGCCAGATACGTCTTCTCGAATTCCCCCTCCCGTATCTGCCGCGACAGCTCCCCGGCGGCGTAGGCGCTCCGTGCGAACACCATCAGTCCCGCCACCGGCGCGTCCAGCCGGTGCACCGTCCGTATGCACGCGGTGTGCAGCGTCTGCCGCAGCAGCTCCGGCATTCCGCCCGGCTGATCCACCGACACCACTCCCGCCGGCTTCATCGCCACCACGATCCGCTTATCCTCATACACGATATCCATGATGCGCCCCTTCCGTACCTGTTTTTGCCGTGCCTGACATATAGCTTACATGTCCCTATAACATCCTCTGCACTAAGGTATCATAAGCGTACAAGAAAAGTAAAGTGAAAGTAACACAAAAAGCAAGAAAAAAATACTTGACAGGACGGGTCTAATGCGTTAGACTAAAAACAGGTCTACTACATTCGACCAAGGAGGAAAACCCTGTGGAAACACCGAAAATTTTTGACAGTGAGCTGCGCTTCTGCGAGATACTGTGGTCCCATGAGCCTATAAAGAGCAGCGAGCTGGTCCGCCTGTGTGCCGAGGAGCTGGGCTGGAAAAAATCCACCACCTATACGGTCATCAAGCGTCTCGCCGAGCGCGGCGTGGTGCACACGGAGAACGCCGTCGTCACCGCGCTGGCACGGCGGGAGGACGTGCAGCGCGCCGAGAGCCGTGCCTTTATAGCCCACAACTTTCACGGCAGCTTGCCGGCATTTCTGACGGCTTTCATGGGAAATTCAAAACTTTCCAAAGAGGATGCCGATGTGCTCCACGCCATGATCGACCGCTTCGAGCAGAAGAATTCCGGACGTAACTGAACCGCGCTGCGGCATACAGTGTTATGCCCTGTGCCATAAAGGAGAAGAAAATGAATAGCCTGTTTACCTCCGTATTGGAAATTTCCTGGCAGGCGGGCCTCATCGCGCTGGCGGTGATAGCGGTGCGGCCGCTGCTGCGCCGTGCGCCCCGCCGGGCCGTGTGTATGCTGTGGCTGCTGGTAGCCCTGCGGCTGCTGCTTCCAGCCCGATTGACAGTAGAGAGCCCCGTCAGCCTCCAGCAGCCCGAAAGCCCGCCCATCCAGGCCTATCAGGAGCTTCGCCAGCAGGAAAAGGTCTATGTTTCCACCCCGCCGGAGCAGCGCCTGGAAATGGCGAGACCCGCTGCGGCACAAGGCTTTGCGCTGCTGGATCAGCTGCCCGCCATCTGGCTGACGGGCGTGGGCTGCATGGCGCTGTACATGGCCCTCAGCCTGCTGCGTATGCGCTGGCGGCTCCGCGCCGCCCCCCGCATACAGGACAATGTCTATCGCTGTACCGACTGGTCCACGCCCTTCGTGCTGGGTGTTATCGCGCCCCGCATTTATGTGCCGGAAACCGTGTCGGAGCAGGACTTTCCTCAGGTGCTGGCCCACGAAAGGTGCCATATCCGCCGCTGGGACCATGTGTGGAAACCGTTGGCGTTTCTGCTGCTGGCGGTCAACTGGTTCAACCCGGTCCTCTGGGCGGCGTATGTCCTGCTGGGCCGCGACATGGAGCGCGCCTGTGATGAAATGGTGTTGAAAAACGCCACGCCATCCCAGCGGGCCGCCTATTCCCGGGCGCTGGTGGCCTGTGCCGCCCAGCCGAAAATGGCGGCGGTGTGCCCGCTGGCCTTTGGCGAAGTGGCTGTGAAAGAAAGGGTGAAGAACGTGCTCAACTATAAGAAGCCCGCCCTCTGGGCTGTCATCCTGCTGGTCGTCGCCGCGGCGATCATCGCCGTGTGCCTGCTGACGAAGCCCGCCGGAAAGGACGCCGGAGTGCCGGACGCGGAGACGCTGTACGCCCTGCGGACGGAGTATATCGGCGACAATGCCGCCGTCAGCGGCATACTGGACGCGCTGGGCTTCCGGGCGGCCGGCGCTGCCGGCGATGGTCAGGCGTATACCTACTCCTTTGAGGTCGAAACGGCCAGCGAGCCCTACGGCGTTGTGGTGCGCTACGCCTTTGCAGGCGCGCTGCCGCAGCGCAGCGCGGAGTGGAACCGGGAGATGGCCCGGCGGGGCTATATCGCGCTGGCACTCATCGACAACGCGGAGTGGCTGCGGTGGGAGGACGTCGGCGCGGAAGGGGAGACCCCTGTGTCCGGCACGGTGTACGCCGGGGACTATGTGGCGGCGGACTACAACGCCGTCCGGGAGAGCGCGGCGGGTCTGCAAGCGCTGATGGATGTTTTACAGGCGCGTCTGGAGGACGGCTCTATCGCGTACTATCCCGGCGACGCGCAGCCGAGCTTTGAGGAAACCATGCCGTGGAGCGTTACCGGGGATAACGACCCGTGCAGCGTCCGGGCGGAGGACTACGGCATCGTGTACGACGCGGCGCAGCTGCCGGACTGGGAGACCGTTCCCCTGAGCTATCTGTGCGCGTACTATCTCAACGGTGACGGCGCGTATGCCGAGGGTGCCATGGACGTGCTGGCGCACCGCTACCAGCAAGCCCCCAACACGGTGAAGGCGTATCTCCGCCGGCTGGCGGGACAGCAGGTCCCCGACGGCCGGGGCGACGCATCGGAGGTGCTGCTACAGGATATTTCCCGGTATGCCATGTCCCAGTTGACCGGCGGGCTGCCGGTGGCCGCCAGTTATGAGAGGGACCAGCTGAGCATCTCCGTGTCGGAGGTCTATTCCGTGACGTACCGCACGGTGACATACGACGAGAATTACAGCGAGGACATCCCGGTGTATGAGGTGGGCAGCGGCGCGCAGCTGTCCGTGATAAAGGGTGAGGGCTTCACCCTCTACGGACGCTACACAAGTGAAAACAGGCTGCTGCATGACGGCGAGGTCATCGACCTTGCGCAGGCGTATACCGGTATCGGCATGGACGGCCTGTATAACGTACAGTTCCGGTATATCGACCGGACGGAGGCGGCGCGTCAGGACACACTTAGCTTCAACGACAACGGCGCGGGGTTAGTTTCTTATCCCGCTGCGTGGTACAGCGGAAGCGGCTACAGCATCTGCATCCTCGCCGATGGGTGGCACCGGCTTACTCCCATGGACGGCTGGAACGACGCGACGGTGGATGGCTCACCTGTCCTCAACGGCAAGCCTGTCGAGGTCTGGGAGAGCACCGAGGACATCTTCGCGCGGCTTTATGTGGCGCATCTGGGCGCTATGACGCTGAAGGAGGCGCAGGACTGGGCCATCGGCGCGGCGGGGAGCAGCTTTGCCCTCATCGAGAGCAAGCAGGGGGATATGTCCGGCACGGACAGCGCCGGGAACCAGGACTGGACGGCGGCTTTCCGCGGCTCGGACACAGAGCGGTTCGCGGTCATCAAGACCTATCCCGTGGCGCAGACGGAGCATCTGGGATATGCACTCAGCGCCATGGCGGACACGTTTACGGTGCAGTGAACAAGAAAAAAGCCACCCTGAGGGGTGGCTTTTTCGATGGGCGCGGGTCAGACGCGGTAGTAGCGCTTGGCGCAGAAGTCGCGCTCTACGCGTACCTTGCCGGTGTCGGTGAGCCAGTCGGTGAAGTTGGTGAAGTTCCGCTCCACGATGCTGAATTTCAGCTCCTGCCGGGTGCGGATGTTCTCCCGCTGGCAGAAGGTGTATATCCAGTCGGAGAACGTCATGCCGTCGGTGAGGTCGTCCAGCAGCTCCCGCTCCTTGCGGTGGATGAAGGCGATGTTGCTGTCGATGAGGGCAGACAGCTCCGCGCGGTCGGTGATGATCTGCTTGTGGGCGACGATATAGGCGGGGTAGTCGGTAGAACGGAGGGAGGCCTTGCTCTCCAGATCCCTGGCGACGAACATACTGGTGGGCAGCTTGGCGCCGTCGATCAGCGCCTGGTCGATGAGGCAGTCACCCAGATAGGCCGCGCCGTCCGGCGTGACAAAGCCCAGCTGGCCTGCCGAATGGCCGGGGAGAGACAGTACACCGAACCGGGCGCCGTCTACGTCGATGTGGTCCTCCTGGGGGAAGATGACCCGGTCGGCGGTGAAGCACTCCTCCAGAAACAGCTCACGGCTTTTGCCGTAGGTCAGGGCCACGTAGTTGGCGCGGTAGCTGTCCGGGTTCACAGAGATACCGGCTTCGATCAGGGAGATGGCGGCTTTCGCGCCGTATCGCTCCTGCAAATACCGGACGTTGCCGGTGTGGTCGAAGTGAGCGTGGGAGCAGAGAATGGCGCGCAGACGCCAGCCGCTGCCGTCGATGAGCGCGGTCAGGCCGGCTCTGTCCAGCTTGGCGTAGCCGGTGTCGATGAGCACCACATCCCGGTCATTGAGCTTGTAAACGGGCAGTAGAGCGGTGGCGGCGACGGCCGCATATGTATTGCCCAGCACGTGCAGAAGTTCCATGAAAATCAGCCTCCGGAAAAGTGTTTTCCCCATTATACACCGCCGGTGGAAAAAAACAAAGCTTTTCGTTTTTGCGTTCCGCACCGCAGGCGCAGGGCACGCGGGATCTGCAAAAAAGAATTCAGAAAAATTTTCGATTTTCCCCCTATGCAAAACGGGAGAAATAAGGTAAAATACCTGATAGAAAATTAGGGAGGAACGGCGATGGAGCAACCAGTATTCAAGCGGGTGCTGCTGAAGATCAGCGGCGAAGCGCTGGCCGGCGATAAGCACTTCGGTCTGGACTTTCAGGTCATGGGCCGGGTGGCGGATATTATCAAGCAGTGTGTGGACATGGGCGTGCAGGTGGGTATCGTCATCGGCGGCGGCAATTTCTGGCGCGGCGTGAAGGACGGCGAGGGACACATCGAGCGCACCCGGGCCGACCACATGGGTATGCTGGCCACGGCCATGAACTGCATGGCCATGGCGGACGTGCTGGAGCAGAAGGGTGTGGACGTGCGTGTGCAGACGGCGCTGGAGATCCGGGCCGTGGCGGAGCCGTATATCCGCGCCAGGGCCATTCGGCACCTGGAAAAGGGGAGAGTGGTCATTTTTGGCTGCGGCATTGGCTGCCCGTTCTTCTCTACGGATACGGCGGCGGTGCTGCGGGCGGCGGAGATCGACGCGGACGTCATCCTGCTGGCCAAGAATATCGACGGCGTGTACGACAGCGACCCGGCCAAGAATGCCGATGCGGTGAAGTTTGACAGCATCACCTACGACGAGGTGCTCAAGCGGCACCTGGCTGTGATGGACTCTACCGCCACCAGCCTGTCCATGGACAACCATATCCCGGTGCTGGTATTTGCCCTGAAAGACCCGGAGAATATCATCCGCGCCCTGCGCGGCGAAAAAATCGGAACGATCGTGAAGGAGGACTGACCCCATGTTGAAGGACGAGTACAAGGTTTACGAGGAAAAAATGAAGAAGAGCATTGAATCCGTGATGAGCGACTTCGACACCGTGCGTGCCGGCCGCGCCAACGCTTCCGTGCTCAACCGCATCAGTGTGGACTACTACGGGACCCCCACGCCCATCCAGCAGATCGGCTCTATCGGCTCTCCTGACCCGCGGACGCTGGTCATTACCCCTTGGGATGCCAGCATTCTGAAGGGTATTGAAAAGGCCATTCAGGAGTCCGACTTGGGCATCAACCCCCAGAACGACGGTAAGTGCATTCGTCTGGCTTTCCCCCAGCTGACCGAGGAGCGCCGCAAGGAGCTGGTCAAGCAGATCCACAAGTACGCCGAGAACGGCAAGGTGGCTGTGCGGAATATCCGCCGGGATGCGATGGATAACTTCAAGAAGCAGCAGAAGGCGTCCGAGATCACCGAGGACGAGCTGAAGATCGCCGAGAAGGACCTGCAGAAGCTGACTGATGACAGCTGCAAGGAGATCGACAAGATTCTGGACAACAAGGAAAAGGAATTGATGTCTGTTTAATGGGACTGTTTACGAAGAAAACGCCCCATACGGCGGGGGAGGTGGACAGGAGCCGCCTTCCCCGCCATATCGCTGTTATTATGGACGGCAACGGCCGCTGGGCGAAAAAACGCGGCCTGCCCCGCACGGTGGGGCACAAGGCGGGCGCGGAGGTGTTCCGCGACATCGCCACCTACTGCAAGGAACTGGGAGTGGAATACCTGACGGTATACGCCTTCTCCACAGAGAACTGGAAGCGGCCCGCCGATGAGGTGAATACCATCATGGGCCTGTTGGAGCAGTATCTGAGGGAAGCGATCGACACCATGGAAAAGGAGCACATCCGCCTGCGGTTCTTCGGCGACCTCAGCGCACTGTCCCCGGAGCTGCAGGCGCTGGCGCATGAGACGGATGACATCTCCGGCCGCTATGCGGGGTTCCAGGCCAATGTGTGTCTGAATTACGGCGGCAGGGCGGAGATACTGCGGGCGGCGCGGCTGTGCGCGGAGCAGGGGGTGGACTGGACGGAGGAGAACCTCTCCGCCAATATGTACTCTGCCGGTATCCCCGACCCGGAGCTGATCATCCGCCCCAGCGGCGAGATACGGCTGAGCAATTTCATGCTGTGGCAGTGTGCCTACAGCGAATTCTATTTCTGCGACACGCTGTGGCCGGATTTTACCCGGCAGGATATGGACAGAGCGATCATCGACTATCAGCGGCGGGATCGCCGGTTCGGCGGCGTAAAGTGAGGTGACGACCATGAAACAGAGAATACTGGTGGCGATCATCGGCGTGCCGGCATTGATCGGCGTGCTGTGCTTCGCACCGGATTGGGCCACGGCGGTGCTGGTGGCGGCGCTGTGCGTCATCGGCTGCCATGAGTTCATGGCGGCCGCCGCGCCGGAGAAAGCGGCGCGTTGGTGGGGGCTGTCGGCCACGCTGGCGGTGTTCACCGTGTTCACGGTGTATTTCAGCGGCGGTGACTTCACGGGTACCGCCATACATACGATCATGGTATGGCTGCTGGCGGCGCTGATCGTGGTGATGTTCATCGCGGCGGTGCAGGCCTTCGGCAAAGACGACGAGCTGGATTTTCCGGATATCAGCGCTATGGCGGTGTCCGGATTGGTGATCCCGCTGGCGCTGGGCTGCCTGGTGCGGCTGCGGATGCTGGAATACGGCGCCGGACTGGTGCTGATCCCGCTGGTGTCGGCGTTTATGAGCGACTCTCTGGCGCTGTTCGGCGGTATGCTGTTCGGGAAAACAAAGCTGGCGCCCAGAGTCAGCCCGAAGAAGACACGGGAGGGTGCGGTCAGCGGTCTGGTGGGCGGCATGGTGGGAATGATCCTGTTCCGGATATTCTTCTTCCTATGTACGGAGGTGCAGCTGCACATCGGCTGGTGTGTGCTGTTGGGCTTCGTGGGCGCGGTGCTGGGGCAGCTGGGCGACCTGAGCTTCTCCTGCGTGAAGCGGCAGTGCGGCATCAAGGACTACGGACGGCTGCTGCCGGGCCACGGCGGCGTGCTGGACCGGTTCGATAGTGTGATCTTCGCTGCACCGGTGACGTGGATGCTTATCAACGCTGTGACGCTGTATTGAGGAAGGACCTATGACGAAAACCATCGCCCTGTTGGGGGCTACCGGCTCCATCGGGCGGCAGACGCTGGAGGTGGCCGGGGAGTTGGGTCTCCGCGTGGCGGCGCTGACCGCCAATACACAGGTAGACCTGTTGGAGCAGCAGGCGCGGCAGTATATGCCGCGCCTTGCGGTGCTGTATGACGAAAATGCGGCGCTGGCGCTGAAAAAACGGCTGCGGGGGACCGGCATTGAGGTCATGGCAGGGGAGGAGGGCCTGTTGGCTGCCGCCGCTATGAGCGAGGCGGACACGGTGGTGACTGCCGTGATGGGCAGCGTGGGGCTGCGTCCCACACTGGCGGCGATCCAAAAAGGCAAGCGCATCGCGCTGGCCAATAAGGAAACGCTGGTGTGCGCCGGTGAGCTGGTGATGGACGCGGCGGAGAAATACGGCGCGGAGATTGTGCCGGTGGACAGTGAGCACAGCGCGGTGTTTCAGTGCTTGCAGGGCTGCCGGGACCGGGGTGAGGTGCGGCGTATCCTGCTGACCTGCTCCGGCGGGCCGTTCTACGGAAGGACCTTCGACGAACTGGAGCACATGACGGCGGCGGATGCCCTGCGCCATCCCAACTGGCACATGGGACCGAAGATCACGGTGGACTCCGCCACACTGATGAACAAGGGACTGGAGATCATCGAGGCCATGCGGCTCTATCGCCTGCCGGTGGAGCAGGTGCAGGCGGTGATACACCGCCAGAGCATCGTGCATTCGCTGGTGGAGTTCCGGGACGGGGCGCTGCTGGCGCAGCTGGGCACGCCGGATATGAAGCTGCCCATCCGCTACGCGCTGACGTATCCCTACCGGGCCGAGAGCCCGGATAAGCCGCTGGACCTGCTGACGTGCGGCGCGCTGACCTTTGCCGAGCCGGACGAGAGGGCGTTCCCCTGTCTGCGTCTGGCACGGTATGCCGCAGCGGTGGGCGGCACCGCCTGCGCCATACTCAACGGCGCCAACGAGGCGGCCGTGGGAATGTTTCTGCGGGGTGAGATCGGCTTTAACGATATCTCCCGGCGGGTGGAGCGCGCGTTGGAGCGGGTGCCGGTGCAATATCAGCCAAGCCTTGCGGATATACTGGAAGCAGACAAGGCGGCGCGGCGCGCCGCCCTGTGACATCCGGAAAAGGAGCTTGCATACATGATCGTATATATCATAGCGGCCCTGCTGGTGTTCGGTATTTTGATCGCCGTCCATGAGCTGGGGCATTTTCTGGCGGCCAAGGCCTGCGGCGTGCGGGTCAACGAGTTCGCCATCGGCATGGGACCGGTGCTGTGGAAAAAGCAGCGGGGGGATACCCAGTATTCTCTGCGGGCTTTTCCGGTGGGCGGTTTCTGTGCCATGGAGGGGGAAGAGGAGGACTCTGACGATCCGGCGGCGCTGAACCGCCAGGGCTTTTGGAAAAAGCTGATCATTTTTGCCGCCGGCGCGGCCATGAATTTTCTGGCGGGGCTTATTATCATCTTCTGCCTGTATGCGCCGGCGCAGGGGTTCTATCAGCCGGTGATCTCCGGCTTTGCCGAGGGTTGTCCGTTGGAGAGCGCCGACGGCTTGCAGACCGGGGACCGGCTGGTGTCCATCGATGGGGAGCGCGTGTACATTTACAGCGACGTGAGCCTGCTGCTTGGCCTGAATAAGACCGGCACATTCGACCTGGTGGTGGACCGCGGCGGGGAGAAGGTGCGCCTGGACGACTTTGCCATGACGAGACAGACGTATACCGATCAAAGCGGAAATGCGTACAGCGGCTACGGAATATACTTCGGTGCGGCGGCGGCCACCTTCGGCGACAAACTGGCCTACACCTGGAACAATGCTGTGGATTTCGTGCGTCTGGTGCGGCTGAGCCTGCAAATGCTCTTTACCGGGCAGGCGGGCCTGCGGGACCTGAGTGGCCCGGTGGGGATCGTGTCCACCATGGTACAGGTAGGTGAGCAGGCGGAGACGACCCAGGCGGCGGTGGAGAACATCGCCTACATCGCGGCGCTGATCGCAGTGAATCTGGCGGTGATGAACCTGCTGCCCCTGCCGGCATTAGACGGCGGGCGGATATTCTTCCTGATCATCAACGCGGCAGCCATGCTGCTGTTCCGGAAGCAGATACCGGCAAAATATGAGAACTATATCCACTTCGCGGGACTTATTCTGCTGCTGGCGCTGATGGTGGTGCTGGTGTTCAGCGACGTGGGAAAGCTGATCCACTGAGGAGGCGGGGACGGTGACAAGACGCATACAGGTGGGCGCGGTACCGGTGGGCGGCGGCGCGGCCGTAAGCATACAGTCCATGTGCAATACGCCCACGGAGGACGTGAACGCCACGGTGCGGCAGATACAGCGCCTGGAGCAGGCGGGCTGCGAGATCGTGCGTGTGGCGGTGCCCACGGAGGAGGCCGCACGGGCCATTCCGAGCATCAAGGCGGCTATACACATCCCGCTGGTGGCGGATATCCACTTTGATTACCGGCTGGCGTTGCTGTGTGTGGACGGCGGTGTGGATAAAATACGCATCAACCCCGGCAACATCGGGTCGAAGGACCGCGTGCGGGCCGTGGCCGACGCCTGCCGGGAGCGGGGCATTCCGATCCGTGTGGGCGTCAACGGCGGGTCGCTGGAGAAGGACCTGGTGCAAAAATACGGCGGTGTGACCGCCGAGGCGTTGGCCGAGAGTGCACTGGGCCATGTGCGCCTGTTGGAGGAGTGCGGCTTCGGGGATATCTGCATCTCCGTGAAGTGCTCCCGGGTGCCGGTAAATATGGCGGCCTACGAGCTGCTGCACGAAAAGGTGGACTATCCGCTACATCTGGGCGTCACCGAGGCCGGCACACCGGAGATGGGGGTGCTGAAGTCGGCCATCGGCATCGGCGGACTGCTGTGTCGGGGTATCGGCGATACGCTGCGGGTGAGCCTGACTGCCGACCCGGTGGAAGAGGTAGTGGCCGCCAAGCGTATTTTGCAGGCCTGCGGTCTGCGGCAGACGGGGCCGGACCTGATCGCCTGCCCCACCTGCGGGCGGACGAAGTATGATATGCTGCCCATCGCCCGGGAGGTGGAACGGCGGCTGAAGAACTGTGACAAGCCCATCACCGTGGCGGTGATGGGGTGTGTGGTCAACGGACCGGGGGAGGCCTCGGCCGCGGATGTGGGTATCGCCGGAGGCAAGGGCGAGGGATTGCTGTTCACTAAGGGAAAGGTCCTGCGGAAGGTGCCGGAGGACCAGCTGGTGGACGCGCTGTTCGAGGAGATCGACAAGCTGTGACAAGAGATACGATAGGGGAGAGACATGGCGGAGAGAGTACCGTTTTTTACGCTGTTTGAGAGCTTTCAGGCGCCGCGGCAGCTACGCCTGCTGCTGCACGATGCCTGCATCATCAGCGGCGCGCTGGATATGGCGGGCCGGACGCTGGAGGTGCAGATAGAGAGCAGTGAGACACTGCCCCAGGCGGCGCAGGACGCCCTGCAGCAGATGCTGGCGCAGCAGTATGATCTGCGGCAGGTGCTGCTGCATTTCTGCGGCACCGGCGAGCAAAAGGGCGACAACGGGGTGATCTGGGGCAAGACGATCACCGGAAAGCTGACGCCTATCGGCGAACTGAATATCAAGCAGGGCAGCGCTATTGTGGAGGGCCGGGTATTCAAGGCAGAGTGCTATGAGACACGGCGCAAGGGCATGTGGACGCTGAACTTCAACATCACCGATGAGCGCGGCTCCGTGGCCGTGCGGAAGGCCATGGATGAAAAAGAGGCCAAGGTGCTGGGCGGCGCGATCAACGACGGGATGTGGCTGCGCCTGCAGGGCAAGGTGGAACTGACCTACGACGGGAAAGATATCCTGCTGCGGCCGGTGAATATTATGAAGATCAGCCATACGGCCCGGCAGGACAATGCACCGGAGAAGCGGGTGGAGCTGCACCTGCATACGCAGATGAGCAGCATGGATGCTCTGACGGATGTGGGCAAGGTGGTAAAGCAGGCGGCAGCCTGGGGCCATCCGGCTATTGCCATTACCGACCACGGCACGGTGCAGGCATTCCCAAAGGCGCGGGACGCGGGCAAGGGGAAGATCAAGATCCTGTACGGCGTGGAGGGGTACTATGTCAATAACCTGGACGACCGCATTGCCGTACACGGTGCGCAGGATCAGGACTTTGACGACGAGATCGTGTGCTTCGACATCGAAACTACCGGATTGAAGGTACAGCAGGAGGCCATCACGGAGATCGGCGCAGTGGTGCTGAAAAACGGGCAGATCACGGATACGTTTCAGACCTTCGTGAACCCCGGCCGTCGGCTGACGCCGGAGATCATCGGCCTGACGGGCATTACGGATGCCATGCTGGCGGACGCGCCGCCGCCGGAGGAAGCACTGGCGGCGTTTTTGAAATTCGTGGACGGGCGACCGCTGGCGGCCCACAATGCGGAGTTCGACATCGGGTTCATCCGAGCAGGGTGCCACAGGGCGGGGCTGGAATTCGACCCCACGTACATCGACAGCCTGATCCTGGCGCAGAACCTGCTGCCGGAGCTGCACAAACATAAGCTGGACATCGTAGCGGAGCATTTGGATCTGCCCGCCTTCAACCACCACCGGGCGTCGGACGACGCGGGGATGGTGGGGTATATGCTGATACCCTTTTTTGAGAGAATGCGGCGGGAGATGGGAATTTCCCGTCTGCAGGAGATCAACGGGCAGATGGAGAAGCTGCGGCCCCGGGGCGGCGGCAGCCGGCACCCCAAGCATATTATCATCCTGGCGAAGAACAAGCTGGGCCTGAAGCACCTGTATCAGTTGATCTCGGCTTCCAATCTCAAGTATTTCAAGCGTGTGCCCATTATCCCCAAGACGGAGCTGATCGCCCATCGGGAGGGCCTCATCATCGGTTCGGCCTGTGAAGCAGGCGAGCTGTTCCGGGCGGTGGCGGACCGCAAGGACTGGGCGGAGCTGAAGCGCATCGCATCGTTCTACGATTACCTGGAGATACAGCCCATCTGCAATAATATGTTCATGCTTCGCAACGGCGCGGTGCAGTCAGAGGAGGAGCTGCGGGAGTTCAACCGTACTATCGTCCGGTTGGGCCGGGAGCTGGGCAAGCCAGTGTGCGCCACCGGTGATGTGCACTTCCAGGAGCCGGAGGACGAGGTATACCGCCATATCCTGCTGGCCAGCAAGAAGTTTGCCGACGCCGACGCACCCCTGCCCATTTACTTCAAGACCACGGAGGAGATGCTGGCGGAGTTTGCCTATCTGGGCGAAGAGGAAGCGCATCGGGTGGTCATCGACGACCCGCGCGGCATCGCCGACCGTATCGAAAATATCGAGCTGCTGCCGCCGGGACGGTTGTTCCCGCCGCGGCTGGAGAATTCGGAGCAGGAACTTCATGACAGAGTGTGGGACAAGTGTCACGAGCTGTATGGCGACGAGCCGCCTCAGCTGATCGTGGACCGGCTGAACGTGGAACTGAAAAGCATTCTGGGCAAGTACGACGTGGTGTATATGTCCGCCCAGAAGCTGGTGCAGCGCAGCCTGGAAAACGGTTATCTGGTGGGCAGCCGGGGCAGTGTGGGGTCCTCACTGGTGGCGTATATGTCCGGCATTACGGAGGTGAACTCCCTGCCGCCCCATTATCGCTGCCCCAAATGCCGCCATACTGAGTTCATCACCGATGGCAGCTACGGCTGCGGCGCGGATATGCCCGATAAGAATTGCCCGATGTGCGGGGCAAAGTACGCTAAGGACGGATTTGACATCCCCTTTGAGACGTTTTTGGGCTACGGCGGCGGTAAAGTGCCGGATATCGACCTGAATTTCTCCGGTGAGTACCAGGCCCGGGCACACCAGCACGCCATCGAGATGTTCGGCAAGACCCAGGTGTTCCGCGCGGGGACCATCGGTACCCTAGCGGAAAAGACCGCCTTCGGCATGGTGAAGAAATACCTGGAGGAACGGGGCGAGACGGCCTCCAACGCGGAGCTGGATCGCCTGACGCTGGGCTGCGTGGGCGTGCGGCGTACTACGGGGCAGCACCCCGGTGGGCTGGTGGTGGTGCCGGATGATATGGATGTGGAGGATTTTACCGCGGTGCAGCACCCAGCAGACGATGCCAACAGCGACACTGTGACCACTCATTTCGAGTATCACTGCATGGAGGACAACCTCCTGAAGCTGGATATGCTGGGACACGATGACCCCACCATGATCAAAATGCTGGAGGACCTGACCGGCGTGAACGCGCGGGCTATCCCCTTGGATGACCCGGATACCATGAGTATTTTCACCTCGTCCAAGGTGCTGGGCTTTGAAAATGACGAGATACTGGGGCCCACCGGCGCCGTGGCTATCCCGGAGTTCAACACCCGGTTCACCCGCGGTATGCTGATGGATACCATGCCCCAGGATTTCAATACCCTGGTACGGTTGTCCGGCTTCTCCCACGGTACCGACGTGTGGCTGGGCAATGCCCGGGACTTGATCGTGGGCGGCACGGCCAGCGTTTTGGAGACGGTGGGCTGCCGCGATGATATCATGTTGTACCTGATCTCCATGGGGCTGGAGCCGAAGATGAGCTTTAAGATCATGGAGGCGGTGCGTAAGGGCAAAGTAAAGAAAAAGGGCTTCGAGGACGGCTGGGAGGAGGCTATGCGGGAGCATCAGGTGCCGGATTGGTATATCGGCTCTCTGGCCAAGATCGGCTATCTGTTCCCTAAGGCCCACGCTGTGGCCTATGTGATGATGGCGTTCCGTATTGCGTGGTTCAAGGTGCATGAGCCGCTGGCCTTCTACGCTACGTTCTTCTCCATCCGGGCCAAGGCCTTCGACGCGGAGTACTGCTGCGCCGGCATGGATGCGGTGAAGCAGAAAATCAGGGAGATCGAGAACAATAAGGACGCCACCGACGTGGAACAGAACCTGCTGGTGACGCTGGAGGTGTGCTACGAGTTCTATCTGCGGGGCTTCCATTTTGACACCATTAGTATTTACGACTCCGATGCCACACACTTCAAGATCACGGAAAACGGCCTGCTGCCTCCCTTTGTAACGGTGCGCGGTCTGGGTGAGACGGCGGCGCTGGACACGGTGGAGAAGCGAAAGGGAAAAACCTTCATCTCTGTAGAGGAGTTCGCCACCATCTGCAACAAGCTTAGTAAGACCCATATCGAGCAGCTGAAGGCGCTGGGCGCCTTTGCCGGTATGGCGGATACCAGTCAGGTGACGCTGTTCTGAGACAGCCAAAAGCGCAAAAAAGAAGCACCCGAGCGGGTGCTTCTTTTTTGCACTTTATTCGGCTTTCTGTTTCACGGGGAAGTCGATCTGCGCCAGGATCACGGCAATGAACATCACCGCGCAGCCGATGTATTCCCGGGCAGACATCTGCTGTTTGAGAATAATGGCGCCGGCGATGACGGCGAATACGCTCTCCAGACTCAGCAGGATGGTGACCACCGTGGGGTTGGAGCCCTTCTGCGCCAGAATTTGCAGGGTGTAGCCCACGCCGCAGGAGAAGATGCCCACATACAGCAGGGGCAGGATGCAGCCCCAGATGGCGGCGAAGTCCACGTCCTCGAAGAGGAACATGCACACAGTGGAGATAAGGGCCGCGAACAGGAATTGCAGACAGCTGAGCTTTACGCCGTCCACGGTGGCGGTGAAGTGGTCGATGACAAGGATATGTATGGTGAAGCACACGGCGCAGGCCAGGATCAGCAGGTCGCCGGGGGCGAGGGAGAATTCACCGTTGATGCACAGCAGATACAGCGCGATCACGGACAGTGCCACGGCGATCCAGACGGGGAGGCTGACCTTCCGCTTGAAGAACAGACCGCATACGGGAACCAGCACCACATACAGCGCCGTCAGGAAGCCGGCCTTGCCGCTGTCGGTACCGGCGACCATGCCCGCCTGCTGGAAGTTGGAGGCCATGGCCAGCGCCGCACCGCAGCACAGGCCGCCCAGCCACAGCTGCCGGTTGGCGGCCTTTTTCTCGGCGGGGGAGAGGACGGGCTTGTCCTTTTTCAGCTTGTCGCTGATGACGATGACCACCAGCAGCGCCAGCACCGCGATAAAGTAGCGGCTGGCGTTGAAGGCGAACGCGCCGATGGAGTCGGCGCACATATCCTGCGCAACGAAGGCGGTACCCCAGATAAAGGCGGCCAGGATGGGGAAGACCACCTGCCGCATCTGATTGTGTTTCATGTCAGTGATGTCCTTTCTCTGTTTACTCTTTCTCTTTCGGTGTGCCGGTGTGCCATTGGAATTTGCGCTCCTGATGATGCAGCAGGCGCGTGATATTCTCCCGGTGGCACCAGATCACCAGCGCGGCGATCAGCACGGCCAGCGCCGTGTAGAGGAGGCTGCGGCCGCAGAAGAAAAATGTGGTGACGGGCATGGAGGCGGCGGCGCAGACGGAGCCGAGAGAGACGTATTTTGTCAGCAGCCACAGTGCGGCGAACAGCCCCCAAGCGATGAGTCCTACGCGCCAATCCAGCAGCCACACCAGCGTGCCGCCGGACAGGATGCCCTTGCCGCCCTTGAAGCCGAAGAACACCGGGAACATATGACCCAACTCACAGCCAAGGCCACCCAGCAGGACGCCCAACATCCAGTCGCCGGCCAGATAGTCGAAGGCTGCACCGCCAATCAGGCAGGCGATCACTGTTTTACCCATGTCGAAGAGGATGACGCCCAGTGCGTATTTGGCGCCGTAGGTGCGGTAGAAGTTGGTCAGGCCCGCATTGCCGCTGCCGTGCTGCCGCACATCGTCCTTGATGATGAAGTGGCTGACCATTACCGAGCCGTTGAGACAACCTAAGAAATAGCCCAGCAGCAATATGACCAGTGAGGCCAGCAGTGTAGCGCCGATGAGATGGTTCAACCGTCGTCCTCTCCCTTCTGCCGGATGGTCAGCACGATGGGCGTGCCCTCCAGACCGAATACGCTGCGGAGCTGGTTTTCCAGATACCGCTGGTAGGAGAAGTGGAAGAGCTTTTTGTCGTTGCAGAAGATGACGAAGTGGGGCGGCTTGACGCCCACCTGCGTCATGTAGTAGATCTTCAGGCGGCGCCCCTTGTCCGTGGGTGGCTGAACGCGGGTCTGCGCGTCTGCCAGCACACTGTTCAGCGTGCCGGTGGTGATTCGCATGGCCGCCTGATCGTTGACGTAGTTGATAAGCTCAAAGAGACGGCCCACCCGCTGGCCGGTCAGGGCGGAGATGAACAGAATGGGGGCATAGGGCATATAGCTCAGGTCCCGGCGGATGTCCTCACGCATACGGTCCATGGTCTTGCCGTCCTTTTCGATCAGGTCCCATTTGTTCACCACGATAATGCATGCCTTGCCCGCGTCATGCGCCAGACCGGCGACCTTGGTGTCCTGCTCGGTGACACCCTCCTGAGCGTCGATGAGAATGAGGCAGACGTCGCTGCGCTCAATAGCCATGGTGGCCCGCAGAACGCTGTATTTTTCGATGTTGTCATCTACCTTGGACTTTTTCCGCATACCGGCGGTGTCGATGAAATTATATTTGCCGTACTGGTTCTCAAAGTAGCTGTCGATGGCGTCACGGGTGGTGCCGGCTACATTGCTGACGATAACGCGTTCCTCGCCCAGAATACGGTTCGTCAAGCTGGATTTACCTACATTGGGCTTTCCGATAATGGCCACCTGTACCACGTCGGAGTCGTCCTCCTCATCCGTTTCCGGCGGAAAATACTTGATGCATTCGTCCAGCAGATCGCCGGTGCCGTGGCCGTGAACGGCGGAGACAGCCACGGGGTCGCCCAGACCGAGATTGTAGAACTCATAGAAATCCGGGTCGACCGCGCCCACAGAGTCCATCTTGTTCACCGCCAGCACGATGGGCTTACGGCTGCGCTGAAGCATACTGGCCACCTCCTGGTCGGAGGCAGTCAGGCCGGTCTTGATATCCGTGACGAAGATAATGACGTCGGCGTTGTCGATGGCGATCTGGGCCTGCTCCCGCATGAAGGCCAGAATCTGGCTGTCTGTATTGGGCTCGATGCCGCCGGTGTCCACCAGACGAAATTTGCGTCCCACCCACTCGCTCTCACCGTAGATACGGTCACGGGTGACGCCGGGGGTGTCCTCTACGATGGACAGCCGCCGGCCGATGATCTTATTGAACAGCATGGATTTGCCTACATTGGGCCGCCCCACGATCGCTATCAAAGGTAATGCCATAGTTTATCCCTCTCTTTCCAGCATGGCGTCCAGTAGGTCGCCGCCGTCTATCCCCACGATCTGCACCGGGCAGTTCAGCTCGGCGCTGAGCCGCTCCACGGTGTAGTCGTCCAAAAATACGTTTTCTCCGTGCCGCAGCATATGCAGCGGCAGCAGCACCCGGCCCAGATCCGGGACCTTTTGCAGCTGCGCCGACAGGTCCTGCCCCGTCAGCAGACCCGCTACGTCGATGGTGTGGCCAAAAAAGTCGTTCTCCACGGCGATCACCTGTCCCCGCAGGGCGGGGAAGTACGCCTTGGCCTGCTCCAACAGGTGTGTCATGAACGGCGCTGCCGCCGTGCCGGTGGCGATGGTGAAGGGGGAGGGCGCTTCATCGTGCTCCTCCATGCGCATGGCGCTGAGGAAGTCCTGCTCCAGTGAGCGCAGCATACCCACGCCGTTTTCCAGCTGCCGATAGCCCTCGTAGTAGTCCTCTTGGGGCAGATCCAGTCCGGCCCGCAGGAACAGTTCGTCAGCACAGAAGAACCTACGGGTGCCGAAGCGGCGCAGATTTTCCAGCCCGAATTCCTCGGCGATGGCAATGATGTCCCGGGCACAGTCCCTGTCCACGGGCCTTAGCTTGGCCAGACCCTGGCGGTACTTGGTGATGCCCACCGGCACAAGAGAGCAGCTGGAGAACTGCCACTCGGTCAAGTCCCGCAGGGTGCGGCGCAGTTGGTCACCGTCGTTCCAGCCGGGGCAAACCACGATCTGCCCGTTCATGACGATACCGGCCTTGCAGAAGGCCTGGATATAGTCCAGCGACCGGGCGGCGTTCTTGTTGCCAAGCATGGTGCAGTGCAGCTGTGGGTCGGTGGCGTGGACGGAGACGTTGATGGGGCTGATGTGCAGGTCAATGATCCGCTGTGCCTCCCGCTCCGTCAGGTTGGTGAGGGTGATATAGTTGCCCAGCAGAAAGCTCAGCCGTGCGTCGTCATCCTTGAAGTACAGCGTGGAACGCATACCCGGCGGCATCTGGTCCACAAAGCAGAACAGGCAGTGATTGGCACAGGAGCGCATTTCGTCCATCAGATACGTGTCGAAGTTCAGCCCCAGGTCCTGGCCTTCGGCCTTGCGGCAGGTGACCTGCCGCACGTTGCCTGCCGCCGTTTTCAGCTCAAGGTGCGACAGGGGATCATAGCCGTAAAAACGATAGTCCAGCACATCCACGATGGGGTGGCCGTTGATGGATAGAAGCTGTTCGCCCACCTGAACGCCGGCGCGCTCCGCGGGGCTGTGCCGGTCGATGGCGGTGATGATGGTACTCATAATACGTCCTCACTCATGCAAAATGCGGCCTTATCCACAATAGGACATAATACCACATAATAATCAACTCATTATACCGTTTTTTGACGTGAGACGCAAGCACAATATAGTATAGCCGCCCACGAGCATAAAGTAAAACGATGGATTTTGATACTTCCCATGACGAAAAGTGTGGGAGCAGTAAAAAACAAGAGGGAAGCGGCGCTTCCCTCTTGCAAAGGCACAACAGAACTTATTTCGCGGCCACAGACTTGACGACCTTGACCTCGCGGCCGTTGTAGCTGCCGCACTCCGGGCACATTCTGTGGGGGAGATGCAGCGCGCCGCACTTGGCGCACGCCACCAGCGTGGGAGCTGCCAGCTTCCATACGGAAGAACGTCTCTTATTGCGTCTTTGCTTGGATACTTTTCCCTTAGGGACTGCCATGTTGACACCTCCTTGGTCTTAATTGCCTGAGCAGCAATGTAATAAAAAGTAATTCACTCATCCTTCTGCAGCAACTGCGCCAGCTTCGCCAGACGGGGATCCACTGCCTTTTTGCATCGGCAGCTCTCCCGGTTCAGGTTCACACCGCAGCCGGGGCACAGCCCCCTGCAGTCCTCTGAGCAGAGAAACTTCGTGTCCATATCGAGGATAAAGGCGTCGCGCGCCAACTCTTCCACATCTACCTCGTCGTTATCCAGCAGGATGATGTCGTCGCTTTCGTCAGACTCGCGCGCCTCTGCCAATACGCAGTCGTAGCGTGTCGTCTTGTCCGCGTCGTACGCTTCACCGCACCGGTCACAGATACAATGCAGCGTGGTGGTCAACGTCATTCCGCACAGCAGCAGCCCAGCCTTATTCTCCAGCCGGCAGTCCACAACAACCGGATCGGAAACAGGATAGGAACCGCCGAATTCCAAGTCGGACAGATCCATTTCAAAACGGATGTCCTGCCGGGCATCGGGGGTATGCAGCAGCTTGTTGACGTTCAAACGCATAGTACACCTCACAATGGCACGTGTAGTATTATAGCCGACACAAAATGCCTTGTCAAACATTTTCTTACAAATATTTTGACTTTTTTCAAAAACACGGTACAATAAGCAGAGAAACACAGGGGAGGACGCCGTTATGCGGGAGTTGACCATCGGGAAAAATGACGCCGGACAACGGCTGGATAGATTTCTGTCCAAGGCGCTGCCCCTGCTGCCGCCTGCTCTGGCGCAGAAGTACATCCGCATCAAGCGGGTGAAGGTAAACGGCGGACGTGCCCAGCGGGACCAGCGGCTCAGTGCGGGCGATGTGCTGCAATTATACATCAACGACGAGTTTTTCGACAAGCCCTCAGAGGAAAATCTGTTTCTGACGCTGTTCAAGCCGCACCTGACGGTGGTGTACGAGGATGAGCACCTGCTGCTGGCGGACAAGCCGCAGGGAATGGTGGTCCACGCCGACGAGACGGAAAAGGTGAATACCCTCATCAACCACATCCAGGCATATCTGTACCAGAAACGGGAGTGGAACCCCAAGTGGGAAAATGCCTTTACGCCGGCACTGTGCAACCGCATCGACCGCAATACCGGCGGCATCGTCATCGCGGCCAAGGACGCCGAGACGCTGAGGGTCATCAACGAGAAGATACGGGACCGGGAAATGGACAAGCGCTACCTCTGCATTACCGCGGGCCGGCCGAAAAAGCCGGAAGGCCGGGTGGAGTGCTTTTTGCTGAAAGATGAGAAGAAAAAGCAGGTGTCCGTGTACCATAAGCCGATCCCCGGCGGAAAGACCGCCATTACCGATTACAAGGTGCTGGAGACGCGGGGAGAGCTGAGCTTGGTGGAGATCGGGCTGGAGACGGGCCGGACCCACCAGATCCGCGCCACGATGGCGGACCTGGGCTGCCCGCTGCTGGGGGACGGCAAATACGGCCGTGGGGACGTAAACCGCCGCTACGGCGAGACGCGGCAGGCCCTGTATGCCTACAAGCTGACCTTTGACCTGCCCACGGACGCGGGGCACCTGAACTATCTGCGCGGGCAGAGCTTTACAGTGGAAAATGTGCCCTTCCGGGACAAATATTTCGGCTGAGTGCCGTGCAGCGGATGGCTTTTGCCATCCGCTGTATTTTTTTCGGGGAAAAACGGAAAAATCCATTGACTTTCCCAGCGCTTTTATATATAGTGTACTCGCCATCTTTCGACAGAAACGAGCGCGTGAACAGACGCGCTGCCGCCGCGTCGAAGGGGGGCTATTTTACTGATGAATGGAGGAGGATAAATGTCCAAAGAGTTGATTCGCCTGCGGGATCTCTGCATGGCGTTTGACGACGAGCTGGTTCTCGATCACATCAATCTTTACATCAACGATTCCGAATTCCTCACGCTGCTTGGCCCCAGTGGGTGCGGCAAGACTACCACACTGCGGATCATCGGAGGTTTCACCACGCCCACAAGCGGCGACGTGACCTTCGACGGCGAGAGGATCAACGATGTCCCGCCCCATAAGCGGCAGATCAACACGGTGTTCCAGAAATATGCGCTGTTTCCGCATCTGGACGTGTTTGAAAACATCGCCTTTGGCCTGCGTATCGCAAAAGTGCCGGAGGACGAGATACGACAGCGTGTCGGTGAAATGCTGGAGGTCGTCAGCCTGAAGGGCTTTGACCGCCGGCGTGTCGACCAACTCTCCGGTGGTCAGCAGCAGCGTGTGGCGATCGCCCGCGCCCTGGTGAACCGGCCGAAGGTGCTGCTGCTGGACGAGCCGCTGGGCGCGCTGGATCTGCGTCTGCGTAAGGATATGCAGAACGAACTGAAACGTATCCAGCAGCAGATGGGCATCACGTTTATATATGTCACCCACGATCAGGAGGAAGCCCTGACCATGTCCGACACCGTGGTGGTCATGGACAAGGGCCGCATCCAGCAGATCGGCACACCGGAGGATATCTACAACGAACCGAAGAATGCCTTTGTGGCGGACTTCATCGGCGAGAGCAATATCCTCAACGGCACGATGGTCCGCGACAGGGTCGTGAAAATGTACGGCAAGGAATTCCCCTGCGTGGACGGCGGCTTCGCCGAAAACGAACCGGTGGACGTGGTCATTCGCCCGGAGGATATCGACATCGTGCCGGTGGAGCAGGGCCAGTTGGTAGGCACTGTCACCAACGTGACGTTCAAGGGGATGCAATATGATATCATCGTGGATTTCCGCGGCTTCAAGTGGTTGATCCAGACCACCGATCACTCTCCGGTGGGTGCCCGTATCGGCGTGAAGATCGATCCCGAGGGTTTCCACATTATGAAGAAGAGCGAGTATTCCGGTATGTTCGGCGACTATTCCTCTTACTCCGAGGAATACGAGGAACTGGCGGACGCCGGTGCTGAGCCGGAAGAGGAGGAGAGCGAGGATGAAGAGTAAGCTCTCCCGTTTCGCCGTGCCCTATGTGGTGTGGATGGCTATTTTTGTAGTAGCCCCCATTGTCATTATGGTGGTGTATGCCTTTGCCGGCAGCGAGGGCGGCTTCACGCTGGACAACTTTGTCCAGATGGGCGGTTACGCTGCTGTGTTCGGCCGTTCCTTCAAGCTGGCGCTGATTGCCACGGCTATCTGCCTGCTGTTGGGCTATCCTGTGGCGTACCTTCTCAGCCGGGAGGGCGAGCGCTTCCGCCGCACGGCCATGGTACTGATCATGCTGCCCATGTGGATGAACTTCCTGCTGCGGACCTACTCCTGGATGACCATCCTGGAGAACAACGGCCTGCTGAACCAGCTGTTCCAGAAGCTGGGTATCATTGCCCTGTACAACCATCTGACAGGCAGCAGCCTGGAGTATTTTACCATGATCGACACCCAGGGCGCTGTGGTGCTGGGTATGGTCTATAACTACCTGCCCTTTATGATTCTGCCTATCTACTCTGTGATCTGCAAACTGGATTACTCCCTGCTGGAGGCAGCCCGCGACCTGGGGGCCAACACCGTCACGGTGTTCCGCAAGGTCATCCTGCCCCTGAGCCTGCCGGGCGTGCTGTCCGGCATCACCATGGTGTTCGTGCCCTCTGTGTCTACGTTCGCCATCAGCCGTATGCTGGGCGGCGGTACGGAGCTGTTGCTGGGCGACCTGATCGAACGGCAGTTCCTGGGCGGGGCGTATAACCCGCAGCTGGGCGCGGCTATTTCCCTGGTGATGATGCTGATCGTCGTTGTCTGTATGCTGGTGATGAACCGCTTTGGCGAGGGCGAGGAACAGGCGGTGATGCTATGAGACAGAGAAAGGGCAACTCCGTCGGCGATCGCCTGTTGATGATCCTGGTGGGCCTGTTCCTGTACGCACCCATCATCATCCTGATCGTCTTTTCCTTCAACGCCGGCAACAGCTCCAGTGTGTGGAAGGGCTTTTCCCTCCACTGGTACGCCGAGCTGCTGAACGACCGGCTCATTATGCACAGCGTGTATACCACGCTGCTGGTATCCTTGCTGGCTACCGTCATCGCCACCGTGGCGGGCACCTTTGCCGCTATCGGCTTTTACGGTATGCGACGCCGGGCGCGCACCGGGCTGATGGCCGTGAACAACATTCCCATGATGAACGCGGACATCGTCACCGGCGTCAGCCTGTGTCTGCTGTTCGTGGTATTCTTCAACGGATGGCACAGCTTCGCCGTGTGGGTCAACGGCTGGCAGTCACTGGTGGTGCTGCCTGAGCGACTGACCCTGGGCTTTGGCACACTGTTGATCGCCCACATCTGCTTCAACATCCCCTACGTCATTTTGTCCGTAGGGCCCAAGCTGCGGCAGATGGACCGCAATTTGGTCGATGCGGCCCAGGACTTGGGCTGCACCTGGATGCAGGCCTTCTGGAAGGTCATCATTCCGGAGATCAAGCCCGGTATCGTCTCCGGTGCACTGACGGCTTTCACTATGTCCATCGATGATTTCATCATCAGCTACTTCACGGCGGGTACGTCCTCCTCCACGTTGGCCATGACCATCTACGGCATGACCAAAAAGCGCGTCAGCCCGGAGATCAACGCCGTATCCACGCTGCTGTTCGTCACGGTCATCATCCTGCTAGCCATCATCAACCTGCGGGAGAACCATGCCGAGCATCACCGCAATGTCCATCACGAGAGCGCTATGTTCGCTCCTGCGCCGAAGAAATATTCCGGATTGGGCAAGAAGATCGCCGCAGGCGCTATGGCCTGTGTGCTGTTGGCGGTACTGATCGTCACCGGTGCCGCGGCCCGCAGCGAGCGCGTGGTCAATGTGTGCTCTTGGGGCGAGTATATCGATGAGTCCCTGATCACCGAATTCGAGGAGAAGACCGGCATCCGTGTGAACTACCAAACCGCCGAGAGCAACGAGGCGCTGTACTCCCTTATCAAGATGGGCGGCGCGGACTTCGATGTGATCGTACCCTCCGACTATATGATCGCCCGGCTGATCCAGGAGGATATGCTGGCGGAACTTGACTACGCCGCCATCCCCAATTTTCAGCTGATGGACCCCCAGTTTACCCACCTGAGCTTTGACCCGGAGAACAAGTACACCGTGCCCTACACCTGGGGCAGCGTGGGCATTATCTACAACACCACTATGGTGGACGAGCCCATCACCAGTTGGGGCGCTATGTTCGATGAGAAGTACGCCGGGCAGGTGCTGATGATCAACAACTCCCGCGACGCGCTGATGGCCGCCCTGTGCTATCTCGGCTACGACATCAACACCACCGATGAGGGACAGCTGACCGAGGCCTTTGAGTTGGTGAAGAATGCCAAGGACAAGGGTGTGTATCAGGCCTTCGTCATGGACGAGGTCTTCGGCAAGATGGAGGGCGGCAACGCGGCCATCACCATGTACTACGCCGGCGACTATCTGACCATGCTGGAGAATAACGAGGACCTGGCCTTCGTCATTCCCGAGGAGGGCAGCAACTGGTTCGTGGATGCCATGTGTGTGCTCAAGTCCAGCCAGCACAAGGCCGAGGCCTATGAGTGGATCAACTTTATCGCCTCTACCGACAGTAACCTGGCCAATATGGACTACATCTGGTATGCCTCTCCCAATGCCGAAGCGCTGGCGGAGTATCCCGCTTACTACGAGGAGACGTACGGTGAGTCCCTGGACGAGGAGATCTACAACATCATGGCCATTCCCGATGAGGAGCGCGAGCGCTGTGAGATCTATGTCAATCTGCCACAGGAGACGCTGAAGTTCTACGATAAGCTGTGGACACAGTTGGGCGTCTGACATTCGCGGTTTTTTTCCGCCCCGCGTATAGGCAAGAAATGTATTTAAAGAAAAGCGCTTAATTGGAGGAATTGCTATGATCGAAGTAGGTATGACCTATACCGCTGAAAAGACCGTCACCCCGGATATGACCGCCAAGGCCATCGGTTCCGGCGGGCTAGAGGTGTTCGGCACCCCATTTATGATGGGCCTGATGGAGTACGCCGCCATGCAGTGCGTGCAGCCGGAGCTGCCGGAGGGCAAGGGCACCGTGGGCGTGGAGATCAGTTCCAGTCACCTGGCGCCCACGCCGGTGGGCATGAAGGCCACCGCCACTGCCGAGGTGACGGGTATCTCCGCCAACGGCAAGATGATCACCTTCAAGGTCACGGCCCACGACGCCGATGGTTTGATCGGCGAGGGCACCCATACCCGCGCTGTCATCGACAACGCACGGTTTTTGCAGAAGTGCAATGACAAGCTGGCACGCGTATAAACCACAAAAAGCCGCCCCTACGGGCGGCTTTTTTCTTGTCACAGGCGGCTATATTTGGTATAATAAAACGATACTATGACCGGGGGAGGGGAGAGAACGATGCGCGTTTTGGCCACCATCGGGTTTTCCTTCTCTGCCGGTGTCTTCCTGGCGGCATTGCTGCCCTGGACCGGCTGGCAGCTGTATGCCGCCGGGGGCGTTTTGCTGCTGGCGCTTGCGTGGCTGTTTGCTGCACGCAAGCAAAAATATTTTCGCCGGGGGCTGCTGATCCTGCTGCCGCTGGCGGTATCGCTGGCCTATTTTGTCGGGTATGACCACCTGGTGCGCCAGCCGATAGAGAACCGCTGCGGTGCGGCGTCGGACTTTACCGCAACCGTTTGCGATTGGCCGCAGGCCACGGAGCGCGGCGCCAGGGTCACGGTGGAGCTGGAGGGCTATCATCGGGCCAGGACCGTGCTGTATGGCGAAGCGGAGCTGCTGGCGGCCCGACCGGGTGACACGGTCACGGGCACGGCCCAGTGGCAGTCTGCCGCCCATTTCAACAGTGATGATGTGACCCATTTTAATGCCCGGGGCGTGTATGCGCTGCTGTATGGCCGTGAGGATGTGCGTCTGTCGGCGGGTGATGGGGACGCCCTGCGCTGGCTACCCCAGCGGGCGGGCAAAGCTTTCCGCGAGAAGGTGGTCGCTATCTGGGATGACGCGCGTGTCAGCGGATTCCTGACAGCGGAGCTTACCGGGGACAAGTCCGCTATGGACGACGGAGACTATCTGGCCATGCAGGAGACGGGCCTGGCGCATCTGTTCGCGGTGTCCGGCCTGCACTGCGCTTTTCTGGTGACGCTGCTGGCGTTGCTGATCTCCCGGCGGCAGAGACTGCTGTGCGCCGTGACCATTCCGTTGCTGCTGTTTTACATGGTGATGGTGGGCATGAGCCCCTCGGTGGTCCGCGCCTGCATCATGCAGATATTCCTGCTGATCGCGCCGCTGTTCCGACGGGGCAGTGACCCTCTGACCAGCTTGGCTGCCGCACTGCTGGTGATCCTGCTGTGCAATCCCTTTGCCGCCGCCAGCGTCAGCTTGCAGCTGAGCTTTTCCGCCACGCTGGGAATGGTGCTGCTGTCGCCCCGGCTGTACAAGCTGCTGACCGGGTGGTATAAGGGCAAATGCCGTCCACTGCGGACCGCACTGTGTTTTGTAGCGGCGAACCTGTCCGCCACCCTCAGCGCCGTGGTGTTCACTGCCCCGCTGACAGCCTGGTATTTCCGCATTTTCGTGCTGGTAGCACCGCTGTCCAGCTTATTGGCGGTGCCTGCGGCGGGATGGAGCTTCATGGCCGCCTTTGTGACGGTGCTGCTGGGCTTTGTGTGGCTGCCGCTGGCCAGCCTGCTGGGTTGGATCTCCTGGGCGCTGGTGCGGTACATCCTGTGGATCGCCAACGGCATGATGTCCTGGCGCTATCACGCGGTGTATTTCACCAATCCCTATCTCATCTACTGGCTGCTGTTTTTGTACGCGGCCTTTATCGGCTGTGCCGCCACGCCGGACGGCAAGCGGAAATACCTGCTGGCATCGGCATTGTCGGTGCTGACGCTGACGGCGGCCATCTGGGTCAACCGTCAGGACTATCAGTACGGCGTACTGACCGCCCTGACGCTGGATGTGGGACAGGGTGAGAGCGTCATTCTGACTTCCGGCGGTGAGACGGCACTGGTGGACTGCGGCAGCAGCAACAGCTATAAAGACCCCGGCGGTCTGGCCGCCGACACGCTGCACAGCATGGGCGTCCGGGAACTGAGCGCTGTGGTGGTGACCCACTATCACGCCGATCACACCAACGGCTTGTATGAGGTGCTGCGCCGCATCTCGGTGCAGACGGTCTACCTGCCGGATATCGAGGATGAGTATGGTGTCCGGGAGCGTCTGGTGTCGCTGGCGGAGGAGAAGGGCGCGCAGGTGACCTATGTGACGAAGGAGACGGCCGATACGCTGGGCGATACCATTTTGACCATCTATCCGCCGGTGCAGTCCGGCGGCGATCTGAACGAGCTGGGCCTGACAGCGCTGGCCAGTGCCGGAGACTTTGATCTGCTCATTACCGGCGATATGTCCGGCAGCACCGAGAAAAAGCTGGTGGAAACCTATGCCTTGCCGGATATAGAGGTGCTGGTGGTCAGCCACCACGGCTCCCGGTATAGCTCAAATATACGCTTTTTGAAGTCGGTGACGCCGGAGGCGGCGGTCATCAGTGTGGGCGATAACAACTATGGCCACCCGTCGGAGGAGACGCTCCAGCGGCTGCTGGCGGTGGGGGCGGATATCTGGCGCACAGACCAGCAGGGAACCATCCGCATCACCGTGAACGGAGGATAACATGGCAAAGGAGAAAAAAGAAAAGACCCCCGGTTATGAGGAATTCCACGACGCGCTGCAAAGCGGCGCCGTGGGGAATGTCTATATATTCCACGGCGAGGAGACGTACCTGATGCAGCAGGCGGTGGCGGAGCTGCAAGCACGGCTTGTGCCGGCGGGCTTTGAGGAGTTCAACTATCACAGGCTTGCAGGCAAGGGCCTGACTATGCAGGAGGTCGTCGAGGCGGCGGAGGCCATGCCTATGATGGCGGAGCGCACCCTGGTCACGGTGGAGGATATGGACCTGTTCAAGTTGGACGAGGCCCAGCGGGGAGCGCTGGTGGCGTTGCTGGAGGACTTCCCGGAGTACTGCACGCTGGTGTTTTTGTACCGGCAGATACCCTATAAGACCGACGCCAAGCTGAAGAAGCTCACCGCCGCCCTGGCGGAGCGCGCCCAGGTGATCGAGTTTGCCCAGCAGGGACAGCAGAAGCTGCAAAAGTGGGTGCGCCGCCGTTTTGCCGCTGCCGGGAAGGATATCGATGCAGGCACGGTAGACCATCTGCTGTTCACCTGCGGCAGCCTGATGACCGGTCTGGTGCCGGAAATCGCCAAAATCGCCGCCTATGCCAGGGGAGCGAAAATCACAGCGGCGGATATCGACGCTGTGGCGGACCCTGTGCTGGACGCGCGGGTGTTCGACATGACGGACGCAGTGGCGGCTCGTGACTATGACAAGGCGGCGGAATGCCTTGCAGAGCTGCTGCGGATGCAGGAGGAGCCTATCCGCATTCTGGCGGCATTGGGAAAGACGCTGCGGCAGCTGTACACAGCTCGGCTGGCGATCGACGGCGGCAAGGACGTGCTGTGGCTGAAGGATTTGTGGCGTATGAAGTCCGATTACCCAGCTAAAAAACTGATGCAGTCGACTCGGGGTGTGCGGCGCAGCTGGTGCCGTGAGGCGGTGAAGCGCTGTCAGACACTGGACCACCGTATGAAGAGTGAGCGAAACATGGACAGTGAGGGCGAACTGAAGCTGTTCCTCATGGAATTGGCAGGTGTGAAGTGAAGCCGAGGGTGAAGGAAGTCGTCGTGGTGGAGGGGCGGTACGACAGAAATACGCTCCTGCAGGCGGTGGACGCCGCCGTGGTGGAGGTGGGCGGCTTCGCCTTGTTCAACGACCGGGAGAAGGCGGCGTATCTCCGCCGTCTGGCGGAGGCGCGGGGCGTGATCCTGCTGACCGACCCGGACGGCGCGGGCTTCGTGCTCCGCAGCCACCTGAAGGGGCTGCTGCCCCCGGACAGAGTAAAGCAGGCGTATGTCCCCGACGTGTACGGCAAGGAGAAGCGCAAGAGAAAGCCGGGGAAGGAGGGCAAGCTGGGCGTGGAAGGTATGACGCCGCAGGTGCTGACGGACGCTCTTCGCCGCGCCGGTGCCACCTTCGAGGGGGAGGACGCACCCCGCCGCTCCGCCGGTATTACGAAGGCGGATCTTCTGGACAAGGGACTGATCGGCCCCGGCTCCGCCGAAAGGCGGGCAACGCTGCAAAGGGAGCTGGGTCTGCCCGCACGGCTGACCGCCAACGGGCTTCTGGAGGCGTTGGATATCCTGCTGACCCGGGAGGAATTTGACGCCCTGTGAGTTTTTTGCAGGAGGGAGGGCAAACCTCTTGCAATTCCCCTCATGGGCGGTTATAATTAAAAATTGCTTTTGCACAATATTACGACATACAAGGAGTGTGAGAAAGATCATGGCCGAGGAAATCAAGACCCCCGAAACGGAGGAGTCCGGCAAAAACTTCATTATCAATTTCATCGACGAGGACATCGCAGAGGGTGGTCAGTTCCAGGGAATGACCGTCCACACCCGTTTCCCGCCGGAGCCCAACGGCTATCTGCATATTGGACACTGCAAGGCGCTGACCATCGACTTCGGCACCGCCGAGCGGTATAATGGCCTGTGCAACCTGCGTATGGACGACACGAACCCCACCAAGGAGGACGAGGAATTCGTGGAGGCCATCAAGCAGGACATCCACTGGCTGGGCTTCGACTGGGGCGATCGGTTCTTCTACGGCAGCGACTACTTTGAGGAGGATTACCGCCAGGCGGTGCTGCTGATCAAAAAGGGGCTGGCCTATGTGTGCCAGCTGACACCGGAGGAGTTCAAGGCCAACCGCGGCGACATCGGCATCCCCGCCGTATCGCCCTACCGGGATCGGCCCATCGAGGAGAGCCTGGACCTGTTCGCCCGTATGCGGGCCGGGGAGTTCCCCAACGGCGCCATGACGCTGCGGGCCAAGATCGACCTGGCCAGCGGCAACTTCAATATGCGCGATCCGGTCATCTACCGTATCAACCACATGAGCCACCACCGGCAGGGAAACAAGTGGTGCATTTATCCCATGTATGACTTCGCGCACCCCATTCAGGACGCGCTGGAGGGCATCACCCACAGCCTGTGCTCGCTGGAGTTCGAGGCGCACCGGCCCCTGTACAACTGGGTCATCGAGCACTGTGAGCTGCCCGCCCATCCCCGGCAGATCGAGTTTGCCCGGCTGGGCATCGACCATACGGTGATGTCCAAGCGGAAGCTGCGCAAGCTGGTGGAGGAGAACTATGTCTCCGGCTGGGACGACCCCCGTATGCCCACCCTGTGTGGCCTGCGCCGCCGGGGCTATACCGCCGCCGCCATCCGCAGCTTCTGCGAGCGCATCGGCGTGGCCAAGTCCCCCAACACCATTGAGTACGGCTTCCTGGAGCACTGCCTGCGGGAGGACCTGAACGCCCACGCGGAGCGCACCATGGCGGTGCTGCACCCGGTGAAGCTGACGGTGACCAACTACCCCGAGGGCAAGAGCGAGGTATTCACGGTGGAGAACAACCCCACCGACCCGGCGCAGGGCACCCATGAGATCACCTTCTCGCGCCATCTGTGGGTCGAGGCGGAGGACTTTATGGAGGTCCCGGTGCCCAAGTACAAGCGACTGACCCCCAACGGTCCGGAGTGCCGCCTGAAGGGCGCGTATCTGGTGCAGTGTACCGGCTGTGTGAAGGACGCGGACGGCAACGTCACCGAGGTGCTGTGCACCTATGATCCGGAGTCCAGCGGCGGTGATCCCGCCGACGGCCGCAAGGTCAAGGGTGCCACGCTCCACTGGGTGGACGCGGAGAACTGCATGGACGCGGAGGTCCGGCTGTACGACAACCTGTTTTCCGACGAGCAGCCCGACGGCCCGGACAAGGACTTCCTGGACTGCCTGAACCCGGAGAGCCTTACGGTGCTCACCGGCTGCAAGGTGGAGCCGGAGATGCGGAAGGTGGCGGAGGCGTTCGACAAGCAGGCCGACCGCACCGGCGTCAACGCGCCTACGTTCCAGTTCATGCGTGTGGGCTATTTCTGCCTGGACAACCGTGACAGCTCCGCGGCGCACATGGTGTTCAACCGCAGTGTGTCGCTGAAGGACAGCTTTAAGAAGTGAGAAAAAGCACCCCGCAGGGGGTGCTTTTTTTCATGTGTGATTTAAGCGCCGGACCTCGAAGTCTGTCTCGGCCAGGGTGCTGTCGACAGTGCCCACCTGAAGGGTCACGGTAAAGATGCCCGAAGCACTGTCGTAGCGCAGACTGACATCGCGGACCCGGAGCCCCCGGGGATAGGCGGCGCTGCTGAGCAGTCTGGTGCTGCCCAGGGTGAGCTGGCCGTCGGCATCCACCTGAAAGGCGGCGCCCTCGCCCTCCACGCTGCCCAGGTCCTGAATGAAGATGTGGTCCAGACTGCCGTCCGCGCCGGGGGTCACGGTGCCGCAGAAGCGCAGCTTGTCGCTGATAACGCTGGTAAGGGTGGAGCACAGCTCCTGGGCCTCGGACAGCTGCATGGAGCTGTTGTAGGTGCGGCCGGCGAAGCGGACGCCCACGGTCAGCAGGGCGCTGACGAGCAGGACGATGAGAACGGCGCACAGCAGCTCCGTCAGGGTGAAGCCGCGGCGGTCACGAAGCTTGTTCATGGCATGACCTCCTCGTAATAGAGGCAGCCGTTGTCCTCATAGACCTGCACGGTGGTGCGGCCGCTGCGGGTGCCGCCGCCGGAGGCAGTCAGGGCGGCGGTGCCGTTCGACACCGCGTTGCTATAGTGGAAGGAGATGTCGGCGGAACGGACCTTAGCGTTGATCTTGGCGGCGGAAACGGCGGCGGTGGTCAGAAACACGAAGGTCAGTACGATGATCAGGATGGAGACCAGCGTCTCTACCAGCGTTTCGCCGTGGGTGCTGTTCAGCTTTTTGATACGACCGCCTCCTTTTCGATGGTGGCGTTGTCCGGCGACCAGGAGATCGTTGTTGTGGTCGTGGTGACATCGCGGACCCAGAGACCGCCGCCGCTGACGGTGCTGACAGTGGGATCGGCCTTGTTTTCGCGGAGCGTCAGCACCAGGCGGCAGTCACTGTCGCCGCCGTCGGCCAGGTGCAGGACGATGGTGATGTCGTAATTGGGCGCCATGGTAAAGACGGCGGAGACATCATCCAGCCCGTCCACGGATAGGGTGATGGTGTCGGTAAAGCTTTTGCCGCTGTCCCTGTCCACGGCGGCCTTGCCGGCCTTGAGCCATGCGGCCGTAAACCCGGTGGGCGAGGTCGTTTCGCGGCTCGTTTCGGTGGAGGTGTCATCGGTATAGGTGGTTTTCACCGTCTCCTGGACAAAGGAGGCGTTCAGGATATCATCACGCAGCAGACGGGCCGCGGAGCTGACCGTCAGATACGCCTGCCGGGCAGCCCGGTCATTCTCCAGACGGCGGGCCGAGGAGGTGGCGGCGGTGAGGATCACCGCGCTGACCATACTGGCGGCCAGCAGCAGAAGGAGGGCCATCATCAGCGTGGCGCCCTGTTGGTTTTTCAGTTTGTGCACGGGAGGGCCTCCTTTCTGCGGTGGGTCATGGAAGGGTGTCCGGTGACGGCTCGGGCGTGGGATCGGTGCCGGAACTGCTGCTGTCCGGGGCGGATGGATCATCGGAGGGCGTGTCCTCCGGGTCCTTGCTGCCGGAAGCGGGGGTATCGGCGTCCGGGACGGTGGGGGCGCCGCCGCTGTCCGTCGTTTTGCGCACGGCGGTGAAGGCCGTGTCGGCATACAGCGGCTGGGTGATGTCCGGGGTCCAGCTGTCGATGGTGTCCGGAGAGATGCCGTTGTCCGTCAGCAGCTGGGACAGGGCTTCTGCCGCCGGCGCTGTGCCGTAGGGGACAGACAGGGTGAGTGCCTGCTCATCCACCCGGAGGGTGGCGGTCACCCGGGTGTCCTCCTCCGTCAGGGTGTAGGGAATGGACAGGGTGAAGGCGTGGCCTTCGGTGTCCATGAGGGTGACAGTGAGCGTCACGGGGCCCGCCTGCTTGCCCTTGACGGTCAGGGGCCGGACGGTGAACAGGGTGTCCGTCAGGCTCTGGGGCGCGCCCTCTATGATGCGGTAATCCGCCGTGCCGGAGAGGGCGTCGTAAGTCACGGCGTCGGTGCCGGCGCCCACAGTGACAGCAGCGGCGGAGAGGGTGAAGCGGTAGCTTCCGTCCTCGTTGGCGGCCGTCAGGTCCGCGGCGCTGCCCTGGCCGTACAGGTACAGCGGCGCGCCGGTGTAGGCGGGGGTGTCGGTGTAGGGGGCGCCGGAGGGCACGTCGTCCGTGAAGGCCGTGCCGTCCCGATCCATGACGCCCTGCCAGTAGACTGAGGGTTCGCCGGAGGTGTTGGCGATGCCCAGCACGCCCTGCATGCGGACGGGGATCACAAGGGGCAACTGGCTGGTGAAGGTCTCGCCGCCGGGGGCAGTGTAAGTGGCGGTGACCATGGTGCGGTCCTCGCCCTCACCAGTGGCGGTGAGGGTGACAGAGACCGTGCCGCCGGCATCAACGGCGGGGGCAGAGGCCGTGAGGACCCTGTCACCGTGCTGGGGCGTGACTGTCCATTCGACATCCAGTGCGCTGCCGCGGCTGTCGCGGGCGGTGAGCGTTAAATTACAGGTGTCACCGACAAAGAAGTCATCGCCGGGCAGGCCGTCCACGGAGATGTCCAGCGTGGAGGTGACGCTCACCAGCAGTCGGGCGGTATAGCCGCCCAGCGTGGCGAAGACCTCGGTAGAGCCGACCGACAGGCCGGTGAGGGTCACAGCGTAGCTGTGCCTGACGTCTGCCGGGGGCGTCTGTGCCTGCGGTACGGAGACGTCCACGATGCCCTCGCGGGAGCAGGTGATGACGGGGACGGCGTCAGCGTCGGTGTCCTGGGTGAAGTGCAGCGACAGTGTGACGCTGGGGGTGGTGATACGGTCCAGCGAAAGGACGCCGCTGCTCCAGTACAGGCCGCGGGAGGGCCATTCGCCGTAGTGCAGGCAGGCGGTGCCCTGGGTCAATACGGTGGGGAAGGGGTAGTCCTGTCCGCGGAGGGCTGCCGCACTGCCGGGGAAGCTGTATTTGCCGTGGGCCGACTGGCCGTTTTCCTCTGTGGTGACCCAGTGGAAGCTGCCATCGTCGCTGCCGCCGTTCAGCAGCGCGGTGAAGCGCTTTCCGTCGATGTCCGCACGGCCGGACATCTGCTCGTAGCTCAGGGCTGTCAGGCCGTTGATGGTGTAGGGGCTGCTGCCGGTGTTCCAGGTGTACTTGGACAGATAGCTCAGTTTGCCACGGAGCATATCCATCCGCGCGGCATCGGTGTTCAGCAGGGTGGACAGGGAGTAGTAAGTGTACTGTCCATTGGACTGGGTAGACTTGCCGTAGAAGGTGGGGAGGTTGCCGAAGTAGATCGTGGCGCTGCTGTCCAGGTAGTAGCAGTTGTTGATGGTCAGCTGTGCGGTGCCGCCGTTCACGCCGGCACGGTCGGCGATGCTGCCGATGAGGGAGATGCCGGTGATGGTGCCCTCCATGGCAGGGAAGGTCATGTAGGTGTAGCAGTTGTTGTAGGTGGGCTGGCCGTCCTTGCTGCCGGAGAAGTTGGAGAAGGTGGCGGAGAAGCCGCTGCCGCCGATGCCGCCGATGTACACGTAGGTGTCCGGGCCGGCCTCTGCGCCGCCCTGGGTCATTTTGACGGATTTAGGCGTCGTTTCATAGCGATTCACGAAGGAGGTGTTGGTGCTGTCGCCGGTAAGGATGCGCTCGTTCAGCAGATCGCTGGCGACGGTGATGCTGCCGCCGGTGTAGCAGTCCGACACATCATAGCGGACGCCGCCCACCAGACCGCCCACGCGGACATAGTTGCCCCACTGGGCCTTGTTCATGGCGCCGTTGTTTGTTTCACTGGCGTAGCGGTGGGTACAGTTGATATTCAGCTTGACCACGGCGGAGCACCTGTTCAGATTGGCACTGGATACGCCCACCAGCCCGCCGATGGCGGCTTCGCCCACGAACTGCCGGTTTTTGCTGTTGTCGGTCACGGTGTAGCCGGCGATAGCGCAGTTGCTGATGGTGCTGACCTTCGTCTTGTCCTTCAGGTTTTCATCATAGTCGTAGGCAATGCCTACCAGACCGCCCAGGGCGTAGGAGGTGGCGTAATTCTCCGGCCCGGTGGCACCGGAGGCAGGGGTGGCGTCGGTCTTGCGCTGGATAACGGCGTCGTTGTCGCTGTAGAGAACGATGTTTTTGATCTCCGCGCCGGCGGTGGTGCCGAACAGACCCACGTTGTAGCAATGGGAGGTGATGTTCACATTCTTGATGTAGTAGTTGCCGCCGTCGTAGATACCGCCGAACCAGTTGTACAGCGTCAGATCATAGGTTTCATTGCCCCTGTTCAACTGGCCGTTGTTCACCGCGCCGGCAATGGGGTGGAAGTCGTAGTTTGCGGCCGTGCCGTCGGCGGCGGTGCCGTGTCCTGCGCCGTTGAGGTCGTGGGTCTGCTGCCAGGTGAGGATAGGACGGGGGCCGCCGGTGCTGTCGCCGGCCAGCGCCATCGCCTTTGTCTGCAGCGCATTGCCGCGGCGGTTGGTGTATTGCAGATAGGGATAATACTTGTAGTCACTATTACTGCCTGTGACATCGCGCGTCGTGCTGCCCTGACTGTCGATATAGCTCCAGTTAATGTATTGCAGCTGCTCTATGGAGCGTACCTGGTAGGGCTTGGAGGCCGTTCCCGGCGCATTGTTGGAGGACAGGGTGAAGGCGTCGGCAAAGAAGGGGCTGACGGTGTAGGTCAGCGCGGCGTTCTCGTGGGTCAGCGTCCAGGCATCGTTGGCCTGGGTGCCGCTGGTCAGGTGCAGACCGTTATCGGAGGTCTTGTAGGTGACGAAATTGAATTCCGGCATCTGCCGGTGCAGGTCATCGGCCGCCTCGGTATAGCGAGTGCCGGTCACGGTGATGCCGGTGGAGAGCTTAGGCTCGGTGGTGCTGCCGGCGGACCAATAGTAACCGTAGCCGTAAGCGGTGACGGTGCCGCCGTCGTCATGGGAGACACAGAGGCTGCTGTTGGCCTTGTATTCGCCGTCCTCGACACCGATCGAGGAGAAATAGTAGCCGCTGCCGGTGGGCTTGGACTCATATTCCCAGTACAGCAGGCCCAGAACGCCCATATCGGCAGGTGTCACCCAGTCGCCGTAATGGACGCGGCTGCCGTTGTGGCCGGCGACGATGCCGGGATAGGGGTAGGCCTTGCCGGCGGAGTCCAGGGTCTTATCGTGCTGGAAGGTATTGGCGGCGGAGACGGCGCCAAAGCCGCCCAGCCGGGTGGCCATGCCGCGCAGGGCCGGCTCGTTCACCGGAGCTGCGCCGGATCTGTCCGTGTACTGGTATAGGTGAACGCTGTCTACAAAGCGGTATGTGCCGCCGTTGAGGTAGCAGCAGCCGGATACGCCGCCGGCAGTGGGGGCAAAGCCGTGAATATCCGCATTGGGTGAAGTCATGGCTGTGGCGCAGTAGCTGGCGCGGAGGGAGCCGGTGTTGCTGCCGGCAAAGCCGCCCAGCGTCACGCCGCCGCCGTTGATCGTGCCGATCTCAATGTCGGCCATGGCGTAGCACTGCTGGACGACGCCGCTGTTGCCGCCCGCGAAGCCGCCGACGCAGAGCGTGGCGTACAGGCTATTGGCGAAAAGGCGCGGTGCGCTGACGCCGGAGGCGCGGACCGTACCGCTGTTGCGTCCCACCAGGCCGCCCAGATACAGGATACTGCCGTGACGGGCGTCGCCGTTCACGGAGAAGCCCGCGGCGGCGCAGTTGTAGACCGTGCCCTCGTTGCAGCCGGTCAGGGCGCCGATGCAGGCGGTTTGCAGAGAGAGCTGACCTTCCAGAGAAACGGTACGATCCTTATTGGCGGTGAGCAGTATGATATTGCGCAGGGTGCCCCGGTTCAGACCGAACATACCGGCATAGCTGGCGCCGTTGGTGTTGACCGTGCCGGTAAAGGAGGGCGCTGCGATGGTATAGCCGCCGCCGTCGTAGGTGTGGATGAAAGGCTTGCCGTCCGCGGCACCGATAGGCGGCTGCGTGTGCACCGTGAGACGGGCATAGCTGTTGTAGTCGATGGGGCGCTCCTGCCGGAAGACGGCTGTCTTGTCCAGCAGGGTACGGTAGGTGTCGTAATACAGGCTCAGGTCGTGCAGATGACGGGCCGTGCGGATGCCAACCTCCGCCGGGGCGCTGGGCAGGGCGGCGCTCTGGATCACGCGGCAGGCGAAGTGGGGATTGAAGAAGTAGGAGATGTCATCCACCGTCACCTGACGGTAGAAGGCGGGGGACACCTCACTGGTATAGACCAGCGCATCGGGCAGGCGTACCAGCCAGTAGCCGCCGCCGATATCCTCGGCGGGCCAAAGCGTGTCAGTATTTTCTATACCGCCCAGGGTATAGGCGACGGTGATGGCGTCCGTAGGCTGGGTGCGGTAGACCATGCCGTAGCCGTCGTCCACGACGGTGCCGCCGGAACGGAGGGTGGAGCGGTTGGCACCTAGGAAGCCGTAGGTGCCGTCGCTGTATTTTTCATAGTAGGCCAGCGCGCCGGACTCGAAATCCGCCTGCCAGTCGCCGTAGTGGGGCAGACCGGTGAGCCGGGGGTAGGAGTAGGTGCTCAGGCCCATGTTGTCCATGAGGTTGTAGGCCACGGTGTCGCTTGTCTCCGCGGTAAAGGCGGTGCCCAGGACCTTTACGCCCTCTGCGCGGTTCTGGCCGCTCCATTCAGCGTAATTGACGAAGCTGGTGCCGGACAGATCGTTCCGGCTGGGGAACAGGTAATAGACAGCGTCTATGTCGGCGGGAGCCGTGCCGGCAGCGGGGGGCTTGACAGTGGAGTAGGTCAGCTTCATGTCGGTGCCCAGGCGGACGCAGGCACTGTAACAGGCCTTGAGGCGGTCGCCGCCGGAGAGCTCACCGCCGGAGAGACCGGCGGTGGTGCCGGCGCTCTGGAAGCCGGCGGCGTAGCAGTTGGACAGGGCGATATTGGCGGGGCCGTTGCAGGCGCCTATCAGGCCGCCGGCGATGCCGTTATTGGCGGCGGCGTACAGGTAGCAGTCCGCGTAGGAATGGTCCACAGTCAGAGCAGCACTGTCCGTATTGCCCACCAGGCCGCCGGCATAGCGGACGCCCTGAATCACGGTAGCCGCGAAGCTGCGGCGGATGGTCAGCGTGCCGTCACAGCGGCCTGCCAGACCGCCCGCCGTGCTGCCGCGGAGCCAAATGTCCTGTTCGGTCTTGGTGCTGAGTTTGTCGCGGGTGGGACTGAGATACACCTGACAGTCGAGGATCTCGGTCTTGCCGCTGAGACGGCCGGCCAGGCCGCCGGCATTGCCGGAGGCGGTGATGTCGGCGCCGCAAAGGCGCAGGTTTTTCAGCGTGCCGGAGAAGGCGGCAAAAAGACCGCCGTCGCCGGTGGTGTTCACGGTCAGACCGTAAATGACCGGGTGGTAGACCTGGCCGTTCACGGTGGCCTTGCTCTCGCAGTAGGTCAGGCGGCTGTTGGTGATGGGCGTGAACGTGCGGGAGCCGTACAGGCGGTCCCAGCCGTCGTCGGTGCTTTCGTTGACAAATTGGATATCCTGCTCCTGCACGGCGCGGGTGATGCTGTCGGGCAAGCGGGAGGCCGTGTCCAGATTTTGCAGGTGGCGGGCGTAGGTAACAACGGCGGTGTCGCCGCCGCGAACCTCGGCAAACAGACTGTTGGCGGTCAGCGTGCCGGAGGCGGAGTCCACCAGACGGTTCTCACACGTCACCTCCACGGTGATGGTCAGGTCCGCGCCGGGGGTCAGATTTTTGTTTTTGAAGCGGGCCTGCTGGCCGAAGCGCATACCGTCCGTGAGAGAGTCCAGGACCATGGTGGCGGTGTAGGTAAGATAGTCGGTCTTGACCTCGCTGCCGGTCAGCTCGATGCGGGAGGTGCTGTGGACGCCGTCGGAGACGGTCACATAGAAGTGCAGCGGCTCCATAGGCGTGTCGCAGGTGACGCGCAGAAGAAGCTGCTCTTTGTTGATGATCTCCATATGGGGCGTCAGCTTGCCGGTGATCTCGGACTGCACACTGTCGCCGCCGTAATAGCCCACGGTGGCGCCGGCGCTCAGCCGGCCATCACGGAACCGCAGGGGATTGAAGCTGTCAAAGTCGTAGGTCAGGGGTTTTTCACTGTAAAACACGGCGTAGACGCTGCCGCTGGTGGGGTCGAGCTCGATCACCCAATGGTTGTCCCACAGCTGGCGGTCCACCTGATCCTCCGGGAGGATGGCCGCGGCGGCGGAGCCTTCGCCGGTCTTGGCGGCGGAGGTCACATAGTACAGGGAGGTTTTTCTCTCGGCGGCGTCCAGCGGCGTGTTGTTCAGGGGCTGCAGATCCTCCGCATAGCAGTCGGAAATGCGGCCATTGGCCAGCAGCTCGGACAACTTGTTCTGGGCCGCGTGGTAGACGATCTCCGCCTTGGCGTCCAGTTCTGTCTGGCGCAGGTCGCGCTGATGGCGGGTGATGGGGATCATGGCCAGGCCCATCAGCACGATCAGGATGGCGACCGCGATGAGGACTTCGGACAGCGTAAAGCCGGAATTATTCTGTTTTGAGAGCTTTTTTTGCATAACACAATCGATACGCTGCCCCGCAAAGGGACGCGGGCGGAAAAATGGTGGGGACGCAGTCAGGGTATCAGCTCGAAAAAGATGAGGTGAAGCACGGTTTTGTACTGTGCTTTGTCGGCGTCATACTGCACGTCCACGTTGGAGAGGAAGTTGACATTGGCGCTGGCGCTCAGCGCGTCGATGATCTGGCGGGACTGGGCGTAGGAAGCGGTCTGGTAGGTCAGCGTCACGGGGCGCAGAACGAGATAGCCCTCCTGGGTGGTGCCCTCGGTGCAGTCCACCTCGTATTGCAGGGTGGCGGCCATGAGCTTGTCCAGCTCGGTCATCAGGGCCTGGTCGTTGTCGTACTGGGGCAGGGCACGCTCCTGGCCGGAGGCCTTGATGGCGGCAATGGCCTGCTGCATCTGCTCCAGCTGGGCCAGACGGACACGGTCGGTGTCCAGCTCGGCCTGCTCGATGTCGGTGTTGGTGCGGAAGGAGGTTATCTGGCGGTCGATGGGCTCCAGAAACAGCTTGCAGTAGCCCAGGACCAGCACCAGTACCACCAGGACCAGCAGCAGGGTCTTTTCCCGCTTGGTAAGCTCGCGGTTCATTGAGACACCTCCTCCGGCTGGCGCAGTTCGATGCGGACGGTGAAATCCATGATGGTGGCGGCCTTACCCTCCTCCGTGGAGGCGACGCTGAGGGAGACGCTGTCCACGATGGGGGAGAGGCGCAGGCGGGCGAACATGGCGGAGATCTGGTCCAGGGTCATGCCGGACATATCCACGTTCATGGTGTTTTGGGTGATCTGGAGCGCCGTGAGGGAGCCATGGCTGAGCATCTCCTGTTCCAGCAGGTCCAGGGCCGCCTGACGGTCCACGGCGGCGGGGATGTCCTCGCTGCCGGCGGCGGTCATCCAGTCCATGGAGTAGGTGCGGTATTCCAGCAGGACGCGGTCGTAGTCGGCCAGAGCCTCCTGGGCGCTCACATACTGGGTGTGGACGCGGTCGTAGGCGGCCTGGGCCTTGTCCAGACGGCGGTACTGCTGGAGCACGCCGAAGTTGACCACAACGGTTACCAGCGCCGCAATGGCCAGAATACCGATGAGCAGGGTCCGGCGGTCACGCTGGCGGTCCTCCTGCAGGTTCAGGTTGATGCCGGTCTTCTGGGGGCACTTTATCATTTTCCGCGCGGGCGCGGCAGTGCGCGTATCCACGGTGATACCGTTCTTTTCCGCGATCATTGCAGACCTCCTCTCAGTCCCTCGTCCACGCCGCCGATGGCGCGGAGATACATCCACGGCTCATCCAGGGTCACATCGTCGCCCAGCAGCTCCTGGGCGGTGTGCAGGTGCAGGTGCGTGGTCTCGGCCAGCGCCTGACGCAGGGGGACAATATTGCAGCCGCCGCTGCACAGGCACAGGTCAGTGAGCTCCTGCTGCCGGTTGTTGTAGTTGAAGAAGTTGACGGCCTTCATCACCTCCACGGCGATGCGGGCGTAAAACGATTGGGCATAGTCGGAGGAGAGCACGTCGTTGTAGTTTTGCAGCACATAGCTGTGGGCTACATGGATATCCACGCCGCAGTGCTCCGCTACCAGCTGCTCCAGACGGTTCAGGCCCAGGTCGATCTCCCGGCGGCTTTCGAAAAAGGCGCCGCGGTAGATGTAGAGATAGGCGGCGGTGTGGCCCAGGTTGACGATGCACATATCCCGCTGGGGCAGGCCGGTGCGGCGGTAGTAGGCCGCCAGCACGCCGGCGTAGGCGCACTCACTGGGGGTGAGGACCTGCAGCTTGAAGCCGGCGCGGCGCATCATGGCGCGGTAGCGCTCCGCCGTCTCCTTGAGCATGGCGCAGGCCAGCAGCGTCATCTCGGTGGGATAGCCGTCCTGGTCGCGGAGGATGTCGCGCATGGAGTAGTCAAAGTAGTACTTGCTCTTCTCGTCCGTAAGGAAGTCGCGGAACTCGTAGGGCAGGTTGTAGCGCAGCTGCTGCTCCGTCATGGCGGGCATGGTCAGCTCGCGGGTAAAGACCTCGGTGGAGGGCAGGACCACGGCGGCGTTGGTCAGGGGAATGCCGTTGTCCCGGGCGGCCTGGCGGAGGAAGTCCGCCATGGCGTCCATGGACAAGATCCTGCCGTCAGCCACCATGTTGTCCGGCAGGGGGGCCATGGCGGCCTTTTTCAGCGTACTGCCGGCGAAGTAGGCCAGCTTGACGCTGCTGCCGCCGATATCAATGCCAACGATCTTCTTCAAAACAGAATACCTCGCTTTCTTGGAGATGGGGGCTCACAGCAGGGAAAGATACCAGTCGATAAGGTTCTGGCCGAACAGGGCGGCGCACCAGGCGGCCAGCGCGATGCCGGGGCCCCAGGGAAGGCCCTGCTGTCCGCGCTTGGCGCGGACAAGGCCCCATAGGATGCCGACGACGCAGGCCAGCAGCAGGCACAGCAGATTTTTCTGCCAGCCCAGAAACAGCCCTGTGAGAAACAGCAGCTTGATATCGCCGCCGCCCATGGCGTCGCGGCGGAGCAGCTTCTCCATCAGCAGCGCCAGCAGCAGGACGCCGCCGCCCACGGCGACGCCGCCGATGAGGCCGTCCAGCGCCCGTTTGCCCGGGTCCGGGACAAAAAACAGGGTGACGATAAAAAGCACAACGCCGACCGCGATAAAGCGGTCGGGGATGATGTACCCCTCCAGGTCCGCGAAGGCGCAGGCCAGCAGCAGGCAGGCCACGGCCCAGGCTTCGAGGGTCCGGAGGGAGATATCATAGCGAAGGAGCAGGGAGACGAACACCAGCGCGGCCACCGCTTCACCCACCGCGTGGCGGGGGGAGAGCTTCGCGCCGCAGTAACGGCAGCGGCCGCGGCTGAACACATAGCTGAACACCGGCACCAGGTCGCGGGGCGCCAGCACATGGCCGCACGCGTCGCAGTGGGAACGGCCCCGGAGGACACTCTCGCCATGGACGATGCGCCAGGCGGCGCAGTTGAGAAAGCTGCCCATGCAGGCGCCCAGCAGGGCGGCGATGAAGCAGCTGTATATGGTGATGGCGGGGGCGGCGTACAGCATGGGAACAGGCTCCTTTGTGTCGTTGCGGGTGTCCCCGCCCCGGCACAGCCGGGGCGGGGGGAAAAAGTTAAATAGAATTAGTCAATGGTGGCGGTGCCTAATTTCCAGGTATAAGTGCCATCATTAGTAGCAGGATTGGTAAGCTTCGTTGCCTTATATACAATGGTAGCAGACTTATTGTCCTGAGCAGGTGTATATGTCAATTTGTCATTGTAGTTGAGCTTTGTCTCAGTACCATCGCTGGTCATAAGGGCAGTTTTATCAGTGGGGACAGCTTCGTTTTCGGTCAGCATTTTAACCTGCCACTCGGCGTAGGCAGCACGGAGGTTGGCCACGTCGGCGGCCTCCTTGGACTTGGTCAGAGCGCCGTTGAATACGGGGATAGCGATGGCCACCAGAACAGCGATGATGGCGACAACGATCAGCATCTCCATCAGGGTGAAGCCTTTTTTGTTGTTGAGTTTTTTCAGCATGGGTAGTTTCTCCTTTTCTGTTTGTAGTTCTATATCGTCCCGCAGCGTTGCGCGCGGAAATGATACCTTGGTTATATGCCGCCGTACAGGGTAAACATGGGCAGGTAGACCGCCAGCAGCAGCAGGACCACCAGCACAGCCAGGGCAATGGTGATGGCCGGCTCCAGCACGGCCAGCAGCCGGGCGGTGGTGACGGACACCTCGTTGTCGTAGTAGCCGCCGATGACGTCCAGCGTCTCCTCCAGTGCGCCGGAGCGCTCGCCTACGCCCACCATCTCGGTGAGCATGGCGGGGAAGCACTCGATGCCGGCCATGCTCTCAGCCATGGGGCGGCCGCGCTCCACATCCTGCCGGACCTGACGGACCGCCAGCGAGAAGGTGTAGTTGCTCACGACGTTGGCGGTGACCTCCAGTGCCCGGGGCAGCGGCAGACCTGCCGCCAGCAGGGTGGCCATGCTGTGGGCGAACTGGGCGGCGGCGTTCATGGAGTGTATGCGGCGCAGCGGGGCGCGCGTCAGGCTCCAGGCGGCCAGCGCGGCGCGGCCGCGCTCCGTGCGGCGGAAGGTCAGGTAGGCGATGACCAGCAGGGCCAGAACGCCCAGCACCAGCCACCACCACCTGGTGAAGAAGGCGCTGACGGCCATCAGGGCTCTGGTGACGCCGGGAAGGCTGCCGGAGCCCAGGTCCGTGAAGGCGTCCGTGAACGCGGGGACCGCCACGGCGATGATGATGACAAAGACGACGATGGCCACGATGATGACCATCACGGGGTACGTCAGGGTGCTGACGATCTTGGCCCTGGTCTTGGCGGAACGGTCGTAGTAGGCATGCAGACGCTGGAAGCAGCTCTCCAGCGTGCCGGACTGCTCGCCGGCGCGCAGCGTCTCGGTAAAGGTCTTGGGCAGGTAGGGGGCATTGTTCTCGAAGCTCTGGGCCAGAGAATAGCCCGCGCCCACCTCCTCGGAGACCTTATCCAGCATCCGGCGGAGGTATTTGTTCTTCGTCTGGGCGGCTACCATGGACACGCAGCGCTCCACCGACAGCCCGGAGGCCAGAATGATGGCGAACTGGGAGCACAGGAGCGCCAGCTCTTTCTCCTTGACCCGGAAGGCCACGGGGCGGGAGAGCACGCTCTCCTTCTTCTCGGGAACGGCCTCCAGCTTCGTGATGATGGCAACGCTCTCGCGGAGCTTGTCCGCCGCCTCAAATTCATCGTAGGCGCGGAGCACACCGGAGACTTTCGCGCCGCCGGCGGTCTGGCCTTTATAACGGAATGTGGTCATGGGCGCGGGGCGCTCCTTTCTGTGAAATCAGGTCTCGGCGGCGGTGTTGATGACGCGGGCGGCCTCCGCCGCGGAGGTGACGCCGGCAAGCACCAGCTCGCGGCAGCTTTCCCGCAGGGTGGTGAAGCCGTCCTGCCGGGCGGCGGAGAGCAGCTCGTCGCCGTCGGCGCCGTGGCTGATGCGCCGGCGGAGGCGGCTGTTGAGCAGCAGTATCTCGAACACGGCGCGGCGGCCGATGTAGCCGGAATGGCGGCACTCGGGGCAGCCGGCGCCCTTGTAGAAGGTGACGTCGCTGTCCTCGGGCAGGCCGAGAAGAAGCAGCTCCTCGGCAGAGGGACGGTAAGCCGTTTTGCAGTGGGGACAGAGCTTGCGGACCAGACGCTGGCTGACCACGCCCCGCAGGGCGCTGGACACCAACCAGGGCTCCACGCCGATGTCCTCCAGACGGTGGACGGCGGAGACGGCGTCGTTGGTGTGCAGGGTAGAGAAGACCAGGTGGCCGGTGATGGCTGCCCGCATGGCGATGGAGGCCGTCTCACCATCGCGTATCTCGCCCACGGCGATGATGTCCGGGTCCTGACGCAGGATCGCGCGCAGGCCGCTGGCAAAGGTCATGCCGGTCTTTTCGTTGATCTGACACTGGTTCACGCCGGGAAGGTGGTACTCCACCGGATCCTCCAGCGTGACGATGTTCAGCGCGTCGCTGGACAGGTCGCGGAGCATATTGGACATGGTGGTGGACTTGCCGGAGCCGGTGGGGCCCACCAGCAGCACCACGCCGCTGGTGTTTTTCAGCAGGGCGTTGTAGTTGTCCAGGTCGCGGCCCTCCAGCCCGAGGACGGACTTGTCCAGCACCTGGGAGGACTTGTCCAGCAGGCGAAGGACGATCTTCTCGCCGTAGACGGTGGGCATGGAGGCGATACGCAGGTCAAGGCTGTGGCCCCGGACGGAGAACATGGCGTGGCCGTCCTGGGGCACCTTGTGCTCGGCAATATTCATGCCGCCCATGATCTTCAGGCGGGAGATGACGGTGTTCTGCAGATCGGCGGGCACAGTGAGCACACGCTGCAGCAGGCCGTCAATACGCATACGCACCAGCATTTCACCCTCCTGGGGCTCCAGATGGATGTCGCTGGCGCGCTCGGTGAAGGCGCGCTCGATCAGGGAGTTGACAAAGCGGATGGTGGGGGCCGAGGCCTCCGGGTCGGCGGTGTCCCGGGCCATCTGGGCGGGGATGATGTCCTCGCCGGCACCGGCCTCGCGTTTCATCTCCTCGATGACGCGGGCGGTGCCCTCGCTGCCATACAGGCGCTCGATGGCCTGCTCCACCGCCTTGCGGGTGGCGATCATGGGGATGATGCGTTTGCGGGAGGCGGTCTTGACCTCGTCCTGGGCCACAAAGTCCAGGGGGTCGTGCATGGCCAGGTACAGGCGGTCCTGCACCAGCTTTACCGGGACCACGAGAAACTTTTTGGCCAGGTTCCGGGGGACGTATTTGGCCAGCTCCACGGGAATGGACACGGCGGTCAGGTCCACGAAGTCCACGCCCAGCTGCACACGCAGCGCGTCAATGAGCTGCGCTTCGGAGATAACCCCCTGCCGGATGAGAACATCGCCCAGACGCTGGCCGTCCTCGCGGGGCAGGGCCAGGGCCTGCTCCAGCTGCTCGCCGGTGATGATACCGGAGGAGACCAAAAGATCGCCCAGCCGCATATATGCCACGGAATACACCTCCAAACGGTAAAAAACACAAAAAAATAAGTAGGGGCAAAAACGCGGGACGCAGTCTGCGCCTCGCGGTAGTGTTTTCAACCCCTACAATACCCTACTGTATGTAGTGAAAATTACTATACCGCATTTTCACCGTAAAGTCAATTCCTTTTTCGACATTTTTCCACATAAAATCGGCAAAAATGGAGGGTTGATTCGTGAAAATCATGCGCTCATATGACAAATTTCAGAAGAACCTGCAACAAATCCGATCGTGTGATAAGAAGCGGTTAACAAGCATGGTTCAGAAAAGCCAACCCTTTTTACGGCGGGGCGGTGGCGGCGGGTCCCGGCGGAAGGGTTTATCCACCAGAATGATATCATCGCCGAACTTCTGGACGCACTCCCAGGGGATGTAGTAATCCTCGCCCCGGCCGAACAGCCCGAAGAACCGGCAGGGACCGAAGACGATCAGCGCCTTGACGGAGCCCTCCGGCACCGTGACCTCCACGTCGCCCACACAGCCAAGGCGGCAGCCGTCGCACAGATTGATGACCTCTTTGCGCCGCAGCAGCGAAAATTTGCACAGCATCGGCGTCACCTCCTGCCGTCAGGATATGCGCGGCGGAGGCTGTCCCATACCGTCGGATCTTAGGGCTTTTCGCCGGGGAGAATAACCGCCGCACCGGCGGGAAATACTGCCACTATCACGAAAGAGGCAGGTGGCGTCATGCGGGGCAGAGTGGAGATCAGCGGCATCAACACAGCGAAGCTGCCTGTGCTGAAAAACGATGAGATGACGGCGCTGCTGCGCCGCGCCCACGCAGGTGATACAGCGGCGCGGGAGCAGCTGATCTGCGGCAATCTGCGGCTGGTGCTGTCGGTGCTGCAGCGGTTCGCGGGGCGGGGCGAGAGCGCCGACGACCTGTTCCAGGTGGGGTGCATCGGTTTGATGAAGGCCATCGACAACTTTGATGTGGAGCAGCCGGTGCGGTTCTCGACTTACGGCGTGCCCATGATCGTGGGGGAGATACGCCGCTATCTGCGGGACAACAGCGCCCTGCGGATCAGCCGCAGTATGCGGGACACGGCCTACAAGATCCTGCGGGCCCGTGAGGCGCTGCTGGTGGAGACGCAGCGGGAGCCCACGGTGGAGCAGCTGGCGCGGTATCTGGACATTCCGCGGGAGGACGTGGTGTTCGCCATGGACGCGTTCAGCGATCCGGTGAGTTTGTACGAGCCGCTGTATGCCGACAGCGGGGACACGGTGTGCGTCATGGACCAGGTGCGGGACGAGAAGAACACCGACGAGAGCTGGCTGGACCGCATCGCGCTGAAGGACGCCATAGCCCGGTTGGACCCGCGGCAGCGGAGCATACTGGCGCTGCGGTTCTGCCAGGGGAAGACGCAGATGGAGGTCAGCAGCGAGATCGGCATCTCACAGGCGCAGGTGTCACGACTGGAGAAGACAGCACTGAGCAGCATCAGGAAGAATATGTGAGTATCCCCCGGCTTCGCCGGGGGATACTTGTGTCTTTTGCGTCTTTTGAAAAACGCCCTCTTTTCTTTTGGAAAAGTTTGGTGTATACTATACGCTGAATGAGTATTTGCACCGGAGGTACTGACTATGTTTGATAATCGACGGGAGATCATGCAGGACGTGTTTCTGACGTATCTGCCCGCACAACGCTTCAAAACCAGCCGCATGACCGTGCAGCTGATCGCACCTTTGCAGAGAGAGACAGCGGCGGCCAACGCGCTGCTGCCCGCTGTGCTGCGGCGGGGTACCGTCCGCTGCCCGGATATGGAGAGCCTGTCCGCCGCGCTGGATACGCTGTACGGCGCCAATATCGACTATACCGTCCGCAAAAAGGGCGAGCGCCAGTGTGTGGGTTTTGCCGCCGGCTTTATCGACGACGCCTTCACGCCCCACGGCGAGAAGCTGCTGGAGCCTGTGTCGGCGATGCTTGGCGAGCTGCTGCTGGACCCTGTGACCCACGGGGGACGTTTTCTGAGCAGCTATGTGGAGAGCGAAAAGGCCAACCTGATCGACGCCATTCGGGGCCTGAAGAACGACAAGCGTGACTGGGCGGATATCCGGCTCATGCAGGAGATGTGCGCCGGCGAGCCGTACAGCGTGCTGCGCCTGGGAGACGAGGAGACGGCCGGGCGTATCACCAACCAGTCACTGTATGTCCATGGGCAGGCGCTGATGGCGTCCAGCCGGGTGGAGGTCATCTACTGCGGCAGCGCGGAGGCGCAGCGTGTGGAGGACGCAGTGCTCACGGCGCTGGCGGCGCTGCCCCGCGGCGCCCAGACGGCGCTGCCGGAGGTGCAGCGCATACAGGCACCGGATACGCCCCGGCGGATCGTGGAGACGATGGACGTGACCCAGGGCAAGCTGGCCATGGGCTACCGCTGCAGCAGCGACGACTATCCGGCCATGGTGCTGGCAAATCTGATTTTCGGCGGCACCAGCAACTCCAAGCTGTTTTTGAACGTGCGGGAGAGGCTGAGCCTGTGCTACTACGCCTCCAGCAGCTATGCCCGCAGCAAGAACATTCTGACCGTATCCAGCGGCGTGGAGACCGCAGACTTTGAACGGGCGGAGGCGGAGATCGGCCGCCAGCTGCAGGCGGTGCAGCAGGGCGATTGGGAGGACTGGGAGCAGGAGGGTGCTCTGCAGGCCATCCGCGCATCGCTGCTGTCACTGTCGGACTCTCAGGGTGCGCTGGAGAATTTCTATCTGGGCCAGATCGCGGCTGGGGTCGAGGAGACACCGGAGGAGCTGGCCGCGGCGCTGGAGCAGGTGACAAAGGAGCGCATCGTGGCGGCGGCACAGACGGTGAAGCCGGATACGGTGTACTTCCTGCGGGGAAAGGAGGAGGCGTAACATGGACAAGAAGCTGTATCCCCGCATCGGCGAGGAAGTGATATGGGAGACGCTGGACAACGGACTGCCGGTGTGCATCGTGCCGAAGCAGGGCTTTTCCCGAAAGTACGCGCTGTTTGCCACCCGTTACGGCGGCATGGATATGCGCTTTGAGCTGAACGGACAGTGGCTGGACACTCCGGCAGGCATCGCCCACTATCTGGAGCACAAGATGTTCGACACGAAGGACGGCAACGCCCTGCAGGAGCTGGCGAAAAACGGCGCGGAGCCCAACGCTTTCACCTCCAACGCCATTACGTGCTACTATTTTGACTCTACGGAGAAGTTTTACGAAAATCTGGAGATACTGCTGTCCTTCGTGTCTGTGCCCTATTTCACCGATGAGAGCGTGGAGAAGGAACAGGGCATCATCGGCCAGGAGATCGGTATGATCGAGGACAACCCCGAGTGGCAGGTGTACAAGCAGATGATGCAGGCGCTGTACCGCAGCAGTCCCGCGCGGACGCCGGTGGCCGGCAGCGTGGAGAGCATCAGCCATATCACGGCGCAGACGCTGTATGACTGCCACAAGGCGTTCTACACCCCGGCAAATATGTGCTTGGTGGTGGTGGGCGATGTGGACCCCGAGACGGTGCTGGCCACGGCAAAGCGGGTGCTGCCGGCGGAGAGCGGGGCGATCATCCGGCGCGACTATGGCGCGGAGGAGAGTACCGACGCTGCCTGCGGCTATGCCGAGGCACAGATGGAGGTGTCCATGCCCTCGTTCCTGGTGGGCTTCAAGTGCCCGCCCCAGCATGGGGGAGAGGCGCAGCACCGGTTCGCCGCCATCGGCGAGCTGGCCTGCGACGTGCTCATGGGCGAGTCCAGCCCGCTGTATGCGCGGCTGTACAGCCAGGGACTGATCAACGGCTCCTTCGGCGCGGCGTTCGACCTGCTGCCCGGCGCGGCTTATGCCTATGCCGGCGGCGACAGCAAGGACCCGAAGGCCGTGGCGGAGGCCATTCTGGACGAGGCGCAGCGGCTGGTGACAGAAGGCGTGGACGGTGACTACTACAAGCGGATCGTCAACGCCAACTTCGGCGCGGCGCTGCGGGAGCTGAACGCCTTTGAGTCCATCGCCGTGTCCATGGCGGAGGGGCGGTTCCAGGGGTATGACCCGTACCGCTTCCCGGAGATATACGATGACATCACCGCGGAGGATGTGCGCGCGTTCCTGCGGGAGAACTTCACGCGGGCGCACATGGCGCTGTCGGTGATCGCGCCCAAGGAGGGATAATATGAACGTGAGGATCATGGCGGACAGCCCCATCCGGTTTCCGGGGCTTTTCGGGGACTGGGCCTTTACCGGCTCGTCCGTAGCCTTCCATATCGGAGGAAAGGCCATTTATTGGTACGGAATCATCATCGCGCTGGGCGTGCTGCTGGCGCTGTGGTTCTGCATGAAGCAGAAGGAGAAGTACGGAATCACCGAGGATAACTTGATGGACGGCGTGCTGTGGGGCATTCCCCTGGCTATCGTGGGGGCGCGGCTGTACTATGTGCTGTTCTATCTGGACCGGTTCAAAAAAGCGGATGGTTCCTTTGACTGGGCGGAGTCCATCGCCATCTGGGACGGCGGGCTGGCTATCTACGGCGGCGTGATCGCGGCGGTGCTGGTGTGCTTCGTGCTCAGCAAAAAGCGGGGCTTCAAGCTGGGGGCGCTGACGGACCTGATCGTGATGGGTTTCTTGATCGGGCAGGCGGTGGGCCGCTGGGGCAACTTCATGAACCGGGAGGCCTTCGGCGCGGAGACGACGCTGCCGTGGCGGATGCAGCTGACCACCACCGCGGGGACGCTGGTGGAGGTGCATCCTACGTTCCTGTACGAGAGCCTGTGGAACGTAGTGGGGCTGCTGCTGATCGTCTTTATCGTGGCGAAGGGACGCCGCTTCGACGGTGAGAACACCTGGTTCTACTTCCTGTGGTACGGTATCGGACGGTTCTGGGTCGAGGGGCTGCGGACCGACAGCCTGTACCTGTTCAACTGGACCATCGGCGGCGAGCCCATCCGCGTCAGCCAGGCGCTGAGCCTGGTGATGGTGCTGGTGTCGGCGTTTATGCTGCTGTACAACATCAGGCTGCATCCCCACAAGCCGGAGGAGCTGTATGTGAATATCGCCGCGGCGCAGAAGGCGGCAGAGGGCGAAAGCGCGGACGGCAGCGCGGAGTGACGCGATGCGGCTTCGGCGCGGTGTACAGGTCCATTGCAGAACACCATATGTAGCCCGCTTTCGGAACGGGCGGCGCTGTAAAAAAGAACACCCACGGCTGAAGCCGTGGGTGTTTTGTCTGCATCAGTGCCGCCGCGCGGTGAGGTAGTGGTTGTTGTAGTACGTCTCGGACAGGGAGGTGATCACCACGCAGTGCCCGTTGTAGTAGGAGGACGAGGCGTGGATGAACTGGTCGCCGCCGATATAGATGCCCACATGGGAGGCGGTATAGCCGTAGTCCTGGAAGAATACCAGATCGCCGGGCTGCAGATCGCTGCGGGAGACCTCGGTGCCGTAGCTGAGCTGGCTGGTGGCGCCGTGGGGCAGCTTGATGCCCACCTGGGCGAAGACATACATGGTGAAGCCGGAGCAGTCGAAGCCGCTGGCAGAGGAACCGCCGTAGACGTAGGGCACGCCCAGATACTGCTGGGCGATGGAGACGATGCTGCTGCCGGAGGCGGAGGCGGCCGGCGTTGCCGGGGTCTCGGCAGGTGCTTCGGCGGGAGACCCTTCGGTCGTTGTATTCTCGGCGGGCTTGTCCGCCGTGCCGGTCAGGGCGGAGGTGGGGCAGATCAGCACGTACTGCGAGGCCACATAGCCGCTGATGCCGTTGTAGGTAACGGCGAACCAGCCGCCGGGCTCAATGCCGGTGACGGCAATGACCGTGCCCTGAGATACGGTGCCCAGAGAGGTGCTGCCGCTTTTGGCGGCGGTACGGATGTTCAGCACGTCCGCGGTGACACGTCCGGCGCCGTTAAGGCCGGAGGCGGTGTCGTAGCGGGTGACATACTGGGCAGCCACATAGCCGCGCTTGCCGTCGAAGGAGATACGGTACCAGTCACCCTCCTGGGCGGTGAGCTCGATAACGGCGCCCTTGTCCAGGGTCTTGAGAATGTCATAGCCGGTGCCTGCGCCGCTGCGCATACGGACGCCGGTGCCGGAGATCACGCCCAGTGCCTGAACGGCGGTGGAGACGGGCGCCTCGTCGGCCTCGGGCGTCTCCTGGGGCGGTTCTTCCTCGGCGGCCTGTGCGGCAGCAGCCTTGGCGGAGTCCTCGTTGTTGAGCAGGGCATCCTCGGCGGTCTCGCCGCCGGGATGGGCCGTCAGCGCCGCTGCGCCCAGCAGGCCGGAGAACAGTGCTGTCTCGGGAGAGGGCTCAGTGGTGCCGGTGGGCAGGGCGGAGATGGAGGCAACGGTCAGGGGCACGGCGGGGGCGGCGTCGGTCATGCTGGCGGCGGCACCGCCGAAGTTGACCACCGCGTCACCGCCGATGACCAACAGCGTGGCCAGAGCCACTGCCAGTGCGGAAAAAATACGCTTCATGGCTTACAGCTTGCCGGCGAGGGCACGCTCCAGCCAGATGCAGCCCACATCCATGGCGGCATAGAGGCTGTCCTTCTCGGATTTCTTGACCACGCGGTCCCGGGACTTGAGGTCCGGGTCGGTCAGCTGAAGCTGGACGGATACACGCTTGGCCACGTCCATGTCCTGCTCCTTGACGGTGTCGAGAATCTGCAGGAGGACGATGTACTTGTCTGCCATGCTGCCGTAGTAGATGAAATTGTCTACGCGGCGCAGGGGGTGGTTCTTATAGACAAGCCCTTCGGGCTTTTTGTTTTCAGCCATGATGATACCTCCGAAAATTTTTGTAACCAAATTGTAACACATTTGGACGGGGCTGTCAACGCAGGCGCGGCAGGAAAAATATGGGACTTTGTGCCGCAAAGGAAAAAGGGGCTGCCGCGCTTCTGCACGGCAGCCCCTTACAGCGGTACGCTTACAGCTCCAGATAGCTCTTCACCAGGACCTGCAGCAGCTCGTCCCGGTCGATCTTGCAGATCAGGGACCGGGCGGAGTTGTGGTTGGTGATGTAGGTAGGATCCTCGGAGAGAATGTAGCCCACGATCTGATTGATGGGATCATAGCCCTTCTCCTTGAGTGATTCGTAGACGGAGGTGAGGATGTGGTGTACCTGCTGCTCCTTATCCTCTGCCGCGTTGAACTTACGGGTAAATTCGTCCATGTGGGCACCGCCTTTCTCATTTTCTCAATATCGCTTTTAGTATACGCTCTTTTCCCGGAACTGTAAAGGGGAAAAAGTGCGCGGTACAGGGGGAAATCTGCGCGGGATCAGCGGCGCAGCTCCGCACCGAAGCGCTTGGAGATCTTGTTGAGCACGCCGGAGGCGACCTCCTCGATCTCGGCGGAGGTCAGGGTCTTATCCTTGGAGCCGATGGCCAGGCGCAGCGTCAGGGACTTCTTGCCTGCCGGGACCTGCTTGCCGCGGTACTCATCTACGAAGGCCGCGCCGTGGAGCAGCTCACTCTTGATGCCGCGGACGGTCTGGGCCACGTCCTTCCACTGGACGGAACCATCCACCAGCAGGGAGATGTCGTAGTCGGTCATGGGATACTCGGCCAGGTGGGTGAAGGTGTTGGTGCGGGACTTCAGGGGGACCAAAGAGTCCTGATCCAGCTGGAAGAGCATTACGTTCATGTTCTTGATGCCGCAGGCCATGGAGACCTTCTTGGCCAGCAGGGCCAGGTCGCCTACCTTCTCGTCACCGCGGTAGATGTTCAGCCACACCACGTTGTCGGCCCACACGGGCTTCTCCGTCTGGCGGAAGGTCAGCGTCTCCATGTGGACGTACCGCGCCATCATCTCCACCACGCCCCTGGCCTTGCGGAACAGGGCGGTGATGTCCTTGTCGGTGGTGGCGAAGGCGCCCGCCACGTTCTTGCGCTGGGAGGGCAGCTTCTCGCGGGGATCGTAGGGGGAGGTGTAGTTCTCGTCGCGGAACACCTGCGCCGTCTCGAAAATGGAGAACTCGTTGAAGTAGCGCTCGTTCTTCACCACGGCCTTGCACAGGTTGGGCAGCAGGGAGGAGCGCACGAACCGCTCGGCGGGAGACGGCGGCGTGGACAGGGACAGAATGCCCTCTGTGCTCTGCAGCACCGCGTTGACGTAGGATTCCTCCATCCACGGATAGGTGAAGATCTCCTGCATGCCGCAGCGGATGGCCAGATACTCCTTGATGCGCCGTTCCAGATCCTTGTCCAGCTGGTTGATGGCACCGTCGAAGGTGGTGGTGATGGGCTCGGCCTCGAAGTTCTCGTAGCCGTACATCCGGGCGACCTCCTCCATGATGTCCGCCTGGATGGATACATCGCCGGTGGAACGCCAGGTGGGGACCACCACATGCATATTGTCGCCGTTGAAGGTGATGCTGTAGCCCAGCAGCTCCATTTTGTGCTTGATCTCATCCGGGGACAGGTGCTTGCCCAGCCGGCGTTCCAGCCAGCTGAGGGCCACGTCGATCTCCGCCGGCTTCAGGTGCTCGGGGTACTGGTCCACCAGGCCGGTGACCTTCATCTCCGGGTACAGCTGGGAGAACAGCTGCATGGACAGGTCGAAGGCCTGGTCGCAGCGCTCCGGGTCAATGGCCTTTTCATAACGGGCGGAGGCCTCGGTGCGGTTGTCATACCGCAGGGCGGTGCGGCGGATGCCCTTGGCGTCGAAGTTGGCGACCTCCAGGATGACCTTAGAGGTATCCGGCAGGATGGAGTCCTTGGCGCCGCCCATAACGCCCGCCAGACCCACCACGCCGGCGTCGTCTGCGATGACCAGATCGTCGGAGGACAGGGCCAGCTCCTTGCCGTTCAGCAGCAGGAGCTTTTCGCCCTCGCCGGCGCGGCGGACGATCACGTGGCCAGCGATGTGGTCGGAGTCAAATGCATGGGTGGGTTGGCCAGTGGCCAGCATAACGTAGTTGGTGATGTCCACCAGCGCGTTGATGGGACGCATGCCCACCTTCCAGATGCGGTTCTGCATCTGATAGGGGGCGGGCTTGACGTTCAGACCCTCGATCTGGGCAGAGAGGTAGCGGGGGCAGCGCTCAGCGTCCTCCACGGTGACGTGGAACCCGGCGGTGTTCTCCACGTTCCGGTCGAAGTGGGGGAACTGCGTCATGGGCAGGTCGTACAGCGCCGCGATCTCGCGGGCGATGCCGTAGTGTCCCCACAGGTCGGGACGGTTGGTCATGGACTTGTTGTCGATCTCCAGAATGATATCGTTCAGGTCCAGAGCGTCGGCCAAAGGGGTGCCGGCGGGGGCGTCAAAGTCACTGAGGTCCAGAATGTGGGCTTCCTCCTTGGTGGGGAACAGGTCGGCCAGGCCGATCTCCACCGCGCCGCAGATCATGCCGTAGCTGTCCACGCCGCGGAGCTTGCTTTTCTTGATCTCCACCAGGTCGCCCTCGCCGTGCCACTTGCACATGGCGCCGGGCAGGGCCACAGCTACTTTCATGCCCTCGCGGAGATTGCTGCCGCCGCAGACAATGTCCTCCACACGGCCGCCGATATCGGTCTTGCACACCTTCAGCTTGTCGGCGTTGGGGTGCTGCTCGATGGTGTTGATAACGCCCACCACCATGTCGTGGAAGGACGCGCCCAGATCGGTGGCGTCCTCCACCTCCACGGTGGACATGGTCAGGTCGTAGGCCAGCTTTTTCAGGTCGGCGTCAGCCGGCAGCTGGACGTAATCGCGGATCCAATTCAAAGATACTTTCATGTCGTGTACCCTCCCTTATCAGCGGAACTGTTCCAGGAAGCGCAGATCGGCGCTGTGGAACAGACGGACGTCATCCACGCCGTAGCGCATCATTACCAGGCGGTCCAGACCGATGTTGACGTAGAAGCCGGTGTATTCATTGGGGTCCAGGCCGGCGGCCTTCAGCACGTTGGGGTGAGGCGTGCCGCCGGGCATGACCTCGATCCAGCCCACGTGCTTGCACACACTGCAGCCCTTGCCGCCGCAGACCAGGCAGCCCATGTCGATCTCAAAGCCGGGCTCGACGAACGGGAAGAAGCCGGCGCGCATACGGACCGGAACGTCGCGGCCAAAGACCTTGCTGAGGATGCTCTTGATCATCACCTTGCCGGAGGCAAAGGTGAAGTCCTTGTCCACGATCAGCGCCTCGTACTGGAAGAAGGCACGCTCGTGCCGGGCGTCCGTCGTCTCGTTGCGGTACACCTTGCCGGGATACACGAAGCGGTAGGGGGCCTTGTGGGTCTGGAGATAGCGGACGGAGCCGCCGGTCAGGTGGGGCCGCAGGCACAGCTTGTCCCAGCATTCGCCCTTGTCATGGCCCGCCAGCCAATAGGTGTCCATGCTCTCGCGGGCGGGATGGTTGGGGGGGAAGTTCAGGTTGTCGAAGCCGTAGAGCTCGCTGGTGATGTCATCCTCCTCAAAGATCTCAAAGCCCATGGAACGGAAGGCGTCATTCAGGTCGTAGCACATCTGGGTGATGGGGTGCAGACCACCGCTGAGGGGCATGGTGCCGGGGACGGAGATGTCAAAGTCCGGGTCCACCTCGGAGGCCTTCATCTTCAGCTCGTCACGGCGCTCGTCCAGCAGGGCGGACAGCTGTCCTTTCACCTGGTTGACGGCCTTGCCCATCTCGGGTCGCAGGGATACATCCAGCTTGGGCAGCTCCTTCATCAGCTCGGTCAGGCTGCCCTGCTTGCCCAACAGCGCGGCCTTGATGTCCTGAAGCTCCGTCTCGGTGGCGACGGAGGCGATGCGCTGCTTGCCCTCGGCCAGCAGCTGTTCCAGTTTTTCTTTCATGTATTTGCTTCCTCCTCTTCAGAGTTGTTTAATGGGGTAAAGCGCAATAAAAAACACCTTTCATCCCATGTCTTGGGACGAAAGGCGAACTTCCGTGGTACCACCCAGCTTCGCGGACCTTGTCCGCGCACTCATTACCCGGTAACGGCGGGGCCCGGCCGCGCATTTCCTCGCGGCAGCTCCCGGGCGAACACTGCGGTACATCCCAAGTCGGCTTGCAGCCGGTGGCCGACTCTCTCTGCCGGATGCGTGGGCGCAGATCTTCCCGTTCACAGCTTTTTTGCTTGATGGATAACTTATACCACAACAAAGGGAAACTTGCAAGCACTTTTTTCGCGGCGCGATACGAAAAAAGCAGGTTTTGTAATTGACATATGTGCTATACTGTACAAAAAGGCACGGGGAGGTGCGCTATGCAGGTCATCGACAGGGCGTTTGTGCGGGGCCTTATGCCCGCCCGGGACCAGGGCGGACACAAAGGGACCTTCGGCAAGGTCTATCTGCTGGGCGGCAGCGTGGGGTACACCGGCGCGCCGGTGCTGTGTGCCGGCGGGGCGGTACACAGCGGCTGCGGGCTGGTGTTCCTGGGCGTGCCGGAGACGGTGTGGCCCATCGCGGCGGCCAGATGCCTGTGCGCTATGCCTCATCCGCTGGCGGAGCAGGACGGAAGGCTCTCCGCGGCTGCGGAGACGGAGATACGCCACCGTGCCGCCGTCTGCGATGCCGTGGCCGTGGGCTGCGGCCTGGGGCGGAGCGAGGGCAGCGATGCATTGGTGAACGCGCTGCTGACGCTGGAAAAGCCGCTGGTGTTGGACGCCGACGGCATAAACGCGCTGGCGGGGCATATAGATACATTGTCCTGCCGCCGGGGCCGTGTGACGGTGCTGACGCCCCACGACGGGGAACTGGCCCGCATCGGCGGCGACATGACCGCGCCCCGTGAGGCGGCGGCCGCCGCCTTTGCCGCCGATCACGGCGTGTACCTGATCCGCAAGGGCCATCGGACGGTGGCAGCCGCGCCGGACGGCCGTCTGGCGGTGAACACCACCGGGAACGACGGTATGGCCAAGGGCGGCAGCGGCGATGTGCTGACGGGTCTTTTGACCGGACTGCTGGCCCAGGGCATGGAACCATTTGACGCCTGCTGCGCGGCGGTGTGGATCCACGGCCGTGCCGGGGATATGGCGGCGGAGGAAAAGGGACGGCGGGGCATGACCCCGGCGGATATGATAGAGAAGCTGCCCTATGCGCTGAAAGAGGTGGAATGACCGGAAAGCCCTTCTGAAAAAAGGAGGGACGGACCATGCGAAAATGTGTGCTGCCGCTGTTGCTGTGTGCGGTGCTGCTGTGCGGCTGCGGCGGTGAGAAGAGTCTGACGGTGCAGGACCAGTACCGGACGGTGGTATCGGCGGACATGGAGGCGGAGGTGGTCAGCCGTACGGCCAGCGACGACCGCACCTTCACCCTGACGTGCCGGTATGACCGGGCGGGGCAGTCTGTCACCACGGTAACGGCGCCGGAGGCGCTGAAGGGCCTGACCGCCGTGCTGGCGGACGGACAGCTGTCGCTGAAGAGCCGTGACCAGCTGCTGCCGGCAGGGGATGCCACGGATATCTGCCCGGCCAACTGTCTGCCAGAGCTGCTGCGAACACTGGCGGAGGGCTATCTGAAGGAGCAGGGCACGGAGCCGTTGGAGGACACGCCATGCCTGCGCCTGACGCTGGAGACCACCGGGCAAAGCGGCGCGGCGGTGCTATGCAGCGTGTGGCTGGACGAGAGCAGCCTGATCCCGCGGTATGCGGAGTTTTCACAGAACGGAAATGTGGTGCTGACGGTGCGAATGATATCCTTTGCCTGCACCACGGGAGATACGGAGGCGTAACAATGGAATCGACACTGAGGAGAACATGGGCGGAGATCGACCTGGACGCGCTGGCGCACAACTATCGGACGCTGCGTGACCGGGTAGGCCCGGAGGTGAAGTTTCTGGGTGTGGTGAAGGCGGATGCCTACGGCCACGGAGCCATACAGGTGAGCCGGACCCTGCAGACGCTGGGCGCGGACTACCTGGCGGTGTCCAGTATAGACGAGGCGACGGAACTGCGATGCAACGGCATCACCATGCCCATCCTGATCCTGGGCCACACGCCCCGTGAGCAGGTGGGACGGCTCATCGATCTGCACATTACCCAGGCGGTGTCCTGCCAGGCCAAGGCGCTGGAGTACAGCGAGGAGGCGGTGCGCTGCGGCGGTGAGCTGACGGTGCACATCAAGGTGGACACCGGTATGTCGCGGTTGGGATATCTGGTTTCCGGTAGACACTTCGACACCGGCACGGCGGATATCTGCGCGGCCTGCGCCCTGCCGGGTCTGCGGGCGGAGGGCATCTTCACCCATTTCGCCGTGTCGGACGAGCCGGATACGGACAGCCGCGACTATACGGAAAAACAACTGGCGCTGTTCCGCAGGGTCATCGACGCGGTGGAAGCAAAGCGCGGCCAGCGGTTCGCCATACGCCACTGTGCCAACTCCGGCGGCGTGGCGTCGTACCCGGAGACATATATGGACATGGTGCGTCCCGGCATTTTGCTGTACGGCTGCGGCGACCTGGCGGAGAAGCTGGGGCTGCACCCGGTGATGGCGCTCAAGACCACAGTGAGCACCATCAAGACCTATGAGCCGGGCACGGACGTCAGCTACGGGCGGCGGTTCACCACAGAGCGCGTTACGCGGATGGGCGTGGTGCCCTACGGCTACGCGGACGGCTTCCATCGGTGCCTGTCGGACCGGTGCGGCTTTATGACCGCGGAGGGTATGGCGCCTCAGCGGGGACGCATCTGCATGGACATGAGCATGATCGATCTGACGGACCTGCCCGGTGTGCAGGTGGGCGACGAGGTGGAGGTGTTCGGCAAGCGGCAGCGGGTGGATGTGCTGGCGGCTGCCGCCGGGACCATCCCCTATGAGCTGACCTGCGCCGTCAGCCGGCGGGTACCACGGGTGTATTATAAGGACGGACGGGAAGTGGAAAAGGAGCTGCTGCTGCGGTTCTGAGGCTTCACACTGCCGCCGCGGTGTGCATAGGATAGACCGGGCGGGACAAAACGGAATTTACGGCGCTGCGGCGTATAAATCCGGCGGCTGCGTGGGACAATGGAAGTGACCTGGGGACATATCTCCCTCCGGTACTTCTTGCCTCGGAGTGTGAACTGTGTGGATACGACTGTCAGACGCGGCGACATTTACTATGCGGACCTCAGCCCCGTGGTGGGCAGCGAGCAGGGGGGCGTGCGCCCGGTGCTGATCGTACAGAACGATACCGGCAACCGGCACAGTCCCACCGTCATCGCCGCCGCCATCACGTCGCAGCTGGGGAAGGCAAAGCTGCCTACCCATATCGCGCTGGCGGCCCAGGGCAGCGGACTGCCGCGGGATTCCGTCATCCTGCTGGAGCAGATACGGACGCTGGATAAAAAGCGCCTGCGGGAGCGCATGGGCCGTGTGGACAGCGCGGTGATGGAAAAGGTGGACGCCGCCATTGCCGTCAGCTTCGGGCTGACGGGGAGCCATCTGGTGTGAACGGCGGCTATGACATGAGAAAACAGGCCTGTGCATAGTATGGCACAGGCCTGTTTTTTGTGAAAGGGGGCGGTGCGCCGTGGAATATCCGGTCTGTCTGGCGGATAGCTGCGTGGGGACGCTGTACGTGTGTCCGCGGGGAGAGGAGACAGAGCTGCGGGCGGTGTGCCGGGGAACGGAGAAGGGACTGTACCGGCTGTACGTGCAGGGCAACAGGGGCGAGGTGCTGCTGGGCGTCACCGAGGACGGCGGGCTGCGGCGCTGCTTTTCCCGGGAGCTGCTGGCTCCCGCCGGGGAATTGCGCCGCGGTGTGCTGCGGCCGTGCGGCGGCGAAGCGCCGGAACGGCGTGGGTTTCTCTCCCGACTGCCGGAGATGGCGCGGACGGCGCGGCAGGGGCGCTGTGTGCGGGCGCTGGTCCCGTGGCGGGAGGGGGAGCCCTTCCCGATCCCGGAGCTGTTCTGCTTTGCAAGCGTGGGGCAGGGACGGGTGACGTACCTCTTTGATGGCGAGGGCCGGCCCATTATGCCGAAATAACGGCGAAAATTTGAAAAAAGACTACCATATGTTGTGGATATATGCTATACTGTCTCTGACTATACGGCATCTGCCGTAGAGATAAGGAGGAGCAAGAGAGATGAGATGCCCCTATTGCGGTTATAAAGAGAGCAAGGTGGTGGATTCCCGCCCCGCCGACGAGGGCAGCAGTATCCGCCGCCGCCGGGAGTGTTTGCAGTGCGAAAAGCGCTTCACTACCTATGAGACGGTGGAGAGCCTGCCGATGGTGGTCATTAAGAAGGACGGTTCCCGCCAGAGCTTTGACAGAAGCAAGGTGCTGCGGGGCATCCAGCGCTCCTGCGAGAAGCGGCCGGTGCCCGTGGCGGACATGGAGCGCATGGCGCTGGAGATCGAGCAGGAGCTGCAAAACTCCCTGGAGCGCGAGGTCAGCACCGATGTCATCGGCGAAAAGGTCATGGAGAAGCTGAAAAAGGCCGACGAGGTGGCCTATGTCCGCTTTGCCTCTGTGTACCGGCAGTTCAAGGATATCAACACGTTCATGTCCGAGCTGAATAAGCTGCTGAGCGAGAAGTGACCGTCAGAAGATATTTTTGGGGCTGAGCTGCTGCGTTTCGGCGATGAGCCGGAACTGGTGGCGCAGCTGGGCCAGCACGGGGTACAGCTCTTCGGTGCTGCCCTGGGCAGATAGGGCCTTGGCCTGGGCCATCAGGGCCTCGGCCTCGTCCAGGTCCTCATGGGAGACGATGATGTGCATATAGCCTTGAACGTCCTGCCACAGGTCGTCCAAGGTGCCCAGCGCCGCCCCGCCGTCGCCGCCGGCATCCAGGTCGGCGGTGACTGTGTCCACCGCGGCAGTCCACTCGCCGCAGCGGTCCGTGACCCAGGCGGCGTTCCACAGGATGAAGAACAGCACGGCCAGCAGTACGAACAGGGGGATGCGGACGGCCCTCATCGCGCAGCCTCCTTCCGCAGACACACCACGGTGCCATGTTGGTCCACGGACAGCAAAAACACGTCCTGACTGCGGGCGATGCCCTGCCGGTGAAGCTCCTGCGCCAGCCAGCGGTCATCACGGCCCGCCTGCCGGAGGTTATCCGTCAGCACCCGGCCGTCGTTGATGAGGATGATGGGCAGGAATACGTTGTCCTGTACGTCCAGCCCCAGCTGCTCCGGCGTGACCGGCTGGAGGGGACTGCGGGGCAGCACAGACAGCCGGCCGTTCGTCTCCAGCACGGCGTACTTTACGTCGCTCAGGTCGGTGATCCCCTGGCCCCGCAGCTGCTCGAACAGCTCGTCCAGCGTCAGTCGGTTGCGGCGCATGGTCTCCTGCCGCAGCTTGCCGTCCACGATCACCAGGGCCGGCTGGCCGCAGACCAGGTCCCGGAAGCGTACATTCCGCAGGCTGATGGCGCTGAACAGTGTGGACAGGGCGATCAGCGTGATGATGGGAATGACGCCGTTGAACAGCGGCAGGGCAAAGTCCTGCATGGGTACGGAGGCCAGGTCGGAGATCAGCAGCGTCAGCACCAGCTCGATGGGCTCCAGCTCGCCGATCTGCCGCTTGCCGCTGAGGCGCAGGCCCGCGATCAGCAGCAGATAGAGAATGACCGTGCGGAAAAAGGCAGTCGCCATGATCGTACACCCCTTCGGAAGTTGTATTCCGGAGCAGTATGCCCCGCGGCGGGGCAAATTATGTTGGTATACAGCGGCAAAGCCGCTTTGTATATGGCTCGCAGAACGGAAAGGAGGATCTCGGCACAGGCCGACATAAGCGCCAGCGCTCATACAGCCGACGGATGTTTCCCGCCGGCTTGTCGCTGCTCTTTTTGAAGGCGGCGGCGAACATGAGACGACGAGGCGGAGAGTGATCGAAGTATTCGGCGGATGCTCTCCCGTGCCGTCCGGGTGCGTACACAGTCAGCAAATATGCGGGTGACCGCAAAACAGAGAGGCTGTGACCGGATGTGAAGACAAATGATCTGCGCGTTTGTGCTTCCGACCTATTATATTGATCGGAGGATTTTATTTATATGTGTGGTATCGTAGGATACGTTGGACAGCAGCAGGCTGCGCCGCTGCTGCTGGATGGATTGTGCCGCCTGGAGTACCGGGGCTATGACTCCGCCGGTATCGCGGTCTGCAGCGGAGACACCCTTCAGGTACGCAAGACGCCGGGGCGTCTTGCGGCGCTGGAGACGCTGACCCACGGCGGGGCGGATCTGCCGGGGACAGTGGGCATCGGCCACACCCGGTGGGCTACTCACGGCGAGCCCAATCAGGTGAACGCCCATCCGCAGGTCAGCGGCGACGGAAAGTTCGCCGTGGTGCACAACGGGATCATCGAGAATTTCGCCCGGCTGAAGCAGGAGCTGATCCAGAAGGGCTGCACGTTCGTGTCCGAGACGGATACGGAGGTGGTGGCCCAGCTGTTGGCCTGGTATTACAGCCAGTGCGGCGATGTGTTCGAGGCGGTGAACCAGATGCTCTCCCGGGTGGAGGGCGCCTATGCGCTGGGTATCCTGTGCGCCGACACGCCGGACCGGATCATCGCCGCACGAAAGGACGCGCCGCTGCTGCTGGGCTGCGGCCGGGGGGAGAACTTCCTGGCCTCGGATGTGACGGCGCTGCTGCGGCACACCCGTGACGTGGTGTATATGGATGACGGCGAGCTGGCTGTCATCACGGCGGAGGGTATCCGTATCTACGACGAGCGCCGCCGGCCCATCGACAAGGAGCACCGTCACATCGACTGGGATGTGGACGCCGCGGAAAAGGGCGGTTACGACCACTTCATGCTCAAGGAGATCTATGAGCAGCCGGCGGCGGTGCGCCGCGCCATCACCGGACGCATCCGGGACGGCCGTGTGGTGCTCAGCGACCTGACTATGACGGACAGAGAGATCCGTGATATCGGCCGCATCTGCATCGTGGCCTGCGGGTCCAGCTACCATGTGGGCATGGTGGGCAAATACACCCTGGAACGGCTGCTGCGCCGCCCGGTGGAGGTCTGCCTGGCGTCAGAGTTCCGGTACAGCGACCCCCTGGTGGGCGAGGGCGATCTGATCATCGTCATCAGCCAGTCCGGTGAGACGCTGGACTCCATGGCCGCCCTGCGCGAGGCCAAAAAGCGCGGTGCCCGGGTGCTGTCCATCGTGAACGTGGTGGGCTCGTCCATCGCCCGGGAGAGCGACGACGTGCTCTACACCTGGGCCGGACCGGAGATCGCCGTGGCCACCACAAAGGCGTACAGCACCCAGATGGCGGTGCTGCACCTGCTGGGACTGTATTTCGGCGACGTGCTGGGCACCGTGGATTACGAGACATACAGCGCTATGGTACGGGGGCTGGAGGCCCTGCCGGGACAGATGGAGCAGGTGCTCTCCCATACGGAGGATATCCGCGCGGCCGCCAAATGGCTGGCGCAGGAGGAGGACGTGTTCTTCATCGGCCGTAATCTGGACTACGCATTGTCCCTGGAGGGGAGCCTGAAGCTGAAGGAGATCAGCTACATCCACTCGGAGGCCTATGCCTCCGGTGAGCTGAAGCACGGCACCATCTCCCTGATCCGCCAGGGAACGCCGGTGATCGCTGTGGCTGCCTATCTGCCGCTGCTGGATAAGGCGGTCAGCAATGTGGTGGAGGTACAGGCCCGCGGCGCGCGGGTGCTGGCCCTGACCACCGAGGCCGGAGCCGAGGCCCTGCACAAGCGGGTGGATACGGTGTTGACCGTGCCGGAGGCGGAGGCTATGCTCCTGCCGCAGCTGGGCGTGATCCCGCTGCAGCTGCTGTCCTACTACACAGCGCTGGAGCGCGGCTGCGACATTGATAAGCCGCGTAATCTGGCCAAGAGCGTCACTGTGGAATAAGATAGATCGGGGAGAAACGGATAAAATCCGTTTCTCCCCTTTCTTTTTCCGCCGCGGTATGCTATACTCAAAAATTGACTGAATACTAAGGAAAGGGCGTGTACGCCATGCACGACGAGCTGATCCGGCGGCTCAACGAAACAAAGACCATGTCCATCGTGGGTATGTGCAAGAATGCGGGCAAGACCACCATGCTCAACTGGCTGCTGACGGCGGGCCATCTGCGGGGCACGCTGGGGCTGACCTCCATCGGGCGGGACGGCGAGTCCACCGATGTGGTCACCGGCACGGAAAAACCGGGTATCTTTGTCCGTGAGGGTACACTGATCGCTACGGCCAAGGATATGCTGCGGCTGGGCGATGTGACAAAAGAGATTTTGATGACCACAGGTATCCCTACCCCGCTGGGCGAGGTGGTCATCATGCGCGCCCGCAGCGCCGGCTATGTGCAGCTGGCAGGGCCCTCTATCACCACGCAGCTGCGGTCGGTGTCTGAGAGCTTTTTTGCCCTGGGGGCGGAGAAGTCCGTCATCGACGGTGCGCTGGGGCGCAAGAGCCTGGGCGCCCGGGCGGTGGCGGAGGGCGTTATCCTGTGTACCGGCGCCAGCTACAACGCCAGCATGGAGAAGGTCATCGCCGACACGGTGCACATCTACCGGCTGATGAACCTGCCCAAGGCCGAGACACTGCCGCCGGAGTGCCCCGACGGGCTGGAGGCCTGCGTCAGGGAGTACGGCGCAGCGCTGGTGACCGGCGCACTGACGGATACGATGGTGGTGCCGCTGCTGCGAAGCGGCGTGCTGCGGAAGTGCCGCCTGGTGGTCAAGGACCCCAGCAAGGTGCTGCTCAGCGCCGATACGCTGGACAAGCTGGCGGTGCGTGAGGTGGCGCTGGAGACGGAGGACGCGGCGAAGACGCTGTGCGTCACCGTGAACCCGGTGTCCGCCTACGGATGGAAATTCGACAAGGATGAATTCCTGTTCCGTATGAAAGAGGCGGTGGACGTACCGGTCATCAATGTGAAGGAGGAACTGGCATGATCGCGGTCAAGTTTGAGGAAAAAGAAAAGATCGGTCTGCAATACGCGCTGGAAACGCTGCACAGCTGCTCGCCCTTCGGGCAGGAACGCATCCGGCGGCTGCGGTTTTATGCGCCGGAGGAACGCGCCGCACTGGAGGAGGAGCTGTACAACGTGGAGCAGGCGGCCAACGCCGCCGGTGAGCTGAAGGACGTGTACAACAAGCTGATGACCGGCCTGTGCCAGATGAAGGATATCCGCAACTCCCTGCGCCGCTGCGCGGCGGGGGAGACGCCGGACCATGTGGAGCTGTTCGAGATCAAGGGCTATTTGCAGCGGCTGGACGGTATGCGCCCGTTGTTTGAGCAGATCAACGCGGTGACGCACTTCAAGGGCATGACCTTCCACGAGGTGAAGGACGCATTGGCGGTGCTGGACCCGGACGGTACCGGGAGCCGTGGCTTCTATATCCCGGACAGCGCCACGGCAAAACTGAAGGAGATCCGCAGCGCCAAGAAAGAGGTGGAGGAGCGGCTGTTCCACGCCCAGACCGACGCGGAAAAGGACGATCTGCGCCTGAAGCGCACCCGGCTGTGCGGCGAGGAGGACGCGGAGGAGATGCATGTCCGCAAGGCCATGGGCGCGGCGCTGGCCCCTATGGTGGACGATCTGCTCTCCGATGCCGAGACGGCGGGACGTCTGGACTTTATTATCCAAAAGGCACTGTTTGCCGTGCGCTACGGCGGCGTGAAGCCGGAGCTGACGGAGAAGGACCTGGAGCTGGAGGATATGATCAATCCGGAGATCTGCGACCTGCTGGAACAGCAGGGCCGCCGCTTCGTGCCGGTGTCCATCTCCCTGACGCCCGGGGCTACGGTCATCACCGGCGCCAACATGGGCGGAAAGTCCGTGGCCATGAAGACGGTGGCGCTGAACGTGCTGCTGCTGCAGGCGGGCTTCCTGGTGTGTGCAAAAAAAGCCCGTATGCCGCTGTTCCACAGCGTGAAGATGCTCTTTGACGACCTGCAGTCCATTCAGTCCGGCCTGTCCGGCTTCGGTTCGGAGATCGTACAGTTCCAGAAGGCGCTCTCCGAGGTGGAGCAGGGCTATTCGCTGTTCCTGCTGGATGAGTTTGCCCGGGGCACCAACCCGGACGAGGGTGCGGTGATCGTGCAGGCGGTGACGCGGTATCTCAACGGTGTGGACGCCATCTCACTGCTGACCACCCACTATGACAAGGTGGCGGAGTACGCCCGGACCCACTATCAGATCATCGGCCTGCGGGATATCGACCCGGAGGCTATCCGCCGGGAGCTGGCCGTGACCAGCGAGGACGGCGTGGCGGTCATCGCGCGGCACATGAACTACGGCCTGTATCGGGTGGAGGGAAAGTCCGACTGCCCGCGGGACGCGCTGAATATCTGCCGGATGCTGTCCCTGAAGCCGGAGATACTGAAAATGGTGGAGGAAAGCTATTAAAAAAGCGCCCTGCGGGGCGCTTTTTTTCTGTGCGGGGTGCGGGCATGGAGGGAGGGGTGTTTTCTCGGGGAAAGACCGAAATACAAGGCTGAAATTTATTCGTATCGCACAAAAAAATTATTGTCTTTTCTGTCACAATGTCACTTGACAAGACCGCTGAAAAAGGTATAATTTATAGATAGAAATTTCATAATATCAGTCAATAGAGGCGCGGAGGACAGGGTACTGCATATTTGGGGACAGGCACCCGGTAAATTTGCAGGAAGGGGTCTTCCGCCGAAGGGGCCGGACGGGTCTGCGCGTACGGTTCCTGGCAGCGCGGTGTAAGCGGCGCTGCTGTCATGTAGTGATACATGGAGCGCTATTGGTCAACGACCTTGACCGATAGCGCTTTTTTCATACCCAAAAGAAGTGCCGAGGCCAGCTCTGGTATTGGAAATGCACGTCCAAAAATTTGAAGGAGGAAAAACTTATGGAAAAGATGACATCTCTGCTTCGTCTGCGTATGAGCGCGAAGGACGCCCACTACGGCGGCAACCTGGTGGACGGCGCACACATGGTGCACCTGTTCGGCGATGTGGCCACCGAGCTGCTGATCAAGTGCGACGGCGATGAGGGCCTGTTCTGCGCGTATGACAACGTGGAGTTCCTGGCACCCGTCTACGCCGGCGACTACATCGAGGCCTACGGCGAGATCGAGAAGATCGGCAACACCTCCCGTACCATGAAGTTCGAGGCCCGCAAGGTCATCGTCTCCCGCCCCGACATCAGCGCTTCCGCCGCTGACGTTCTGGCTGAGCCCGTGGTGGTCTGCCGTGCCCACGGCACCTGCGTCACCCCCAAGGACTGCCAGCGTCTGCCCATCGAGAAGTAAGGAGCGGAAACAATGGAGAAGCTTATCATTACCGCTGCTATCTGCGGCGCTGAGGTCACTAAGGCCCAGAACGAGGCTGTTCCCTATACCGTCGAGGAGATGGTCCGCGAGGCCAAGTCCGCCTACGAGGCCGGTGCGGCGATCCTGCACATCCACGTCCGTGAGGACGACGGTACCCCCACCCAGGGCCGCGAGCGTTTCAAGGTCGTCATGGACGCCATCCGCAAGGAGCTGCCTGACGTCATCATGATCCCCTCCACCGGCGGTGCCACCGGTATGAGCCCCGAGGAGCGTCTGCAGCCCACTGAGCTGTTCCCCGAGATGGCCACCCTGGACTGCGGTACCTGCAACTTCGGCGATGAGATCTTCGATAACACTATGCCCACCATGCGCGCCTTCGGCAAGCGTATGATCGAGAACGGCATCAAGCCCGAGTACGAGTGCTTCGAGCTGGGCCATATCGACACCGTTCTGGGCATGGCCAAGAAGGGCGAGGTCCCCGGCGATCCCATGCAGTTCAACTTCGTGCTGGGCGTGCACGGCTGCACCCCCGCCACTGTGGAGAACCTGGCGTTCTTCGCCAGCAAGATCCCGGCCAACGCTACCTGGACCGTGTCCGGCGTGGGCCGCGCTGCCTGGACCATGGCCGCTGCCGCTATCGCTATGGGCGGCAACGTCCGTGTGGGCTTCGAGGACAACATCTATCTGGGCAAGGGCCAGAAGGCCGCGTCCAACGGCGAGCTGGTGGCCAAGGTCGTCCGTATCGCCAAGGAGCTGGGCCGCGAGATCGCTACCCCCGCTGAGGCCCGCGAGATCCTGAGCCTGAAGCCCCTGAAGTAATGAAGCAGCCACTGAACGAAGTGCTGTCGGCGGCTGAACGGAAAATTTTCCGCCTGCCTTCCCGTGTGTTTTTTGAAATACACAAAGTATTCCTGCAAACCACACGCTTCGACAGACAAAAAATTTTCTCGCCCATCCATCCGACGCATCCGTTCAGTGTCCGCTGAAAGCTATTAAAAGAAAGAATTATAAATAAATTTAGGAGGAAACTAAAATGGCTGAACTGAAAGGCAACAAGTACGGTACCCACCGCGTTATCGAGCCCAAGGGCGTTCTGACCCAGGCTGCTTGGAAGATCGACAACGACATGAGCAAGGTCTATTCCAACGAGATCGTCTGCGATGTCACCTCCCTGAACATCGACTCCGCTTCCTTCACCCAGATCTCCGAGGCCTGCGGCGGCGACGAGAAGAAGATCGGCGAAATGATCCTGGGCATCGTTGCTGAGCGTGGTAAGCAGCAGAATCCCGTCACCGGTTCCGGCGGTATGTTCAAGGGTGTTGTCTCCCACATCGGCGAGGACCTGAAGAAGAAGCCCGGCTTCGACCTGAAGGAAGGCGACAAGATCGTCTCCCTGGTGTCCCTGTCCATGACCCCGCTGCGCATCGACAAGATCCTGGCCATCCACAAGGATATCGACCGTGTGGACATCGAGGGCAAGGCTATCCTGTTCGAGTCCGCTCTGTATGCCAAGATGCCCGAGGATATGTCCGAGCCTCTGGCCCTGGCTGCTCTGGACGTGGCCGGCGCTCCCGCTCAGGCTCGCAAGCTGCCCCACGAGG